>Ga0129336_10001347_pt1 | contig 14832 bp, 16 predicted proteins | sample CPB6_02_DNA_FD_96878 | JGI IMG/M metagenome (GOLD analysis project Ga0129336, IMG submission 96878) | Freshwater to marine salinity gradient microbial communities from Chesapeake Bay, USA - CPBay_Sum_0.6_0.2_DNA | ecosystem: Environmental > Aquatic > Marine > Coastal | place: USA: Chesapeake...
AATATTCCATTCTGATTGAGGAACTCTTCTCTTGTAAGTTCCTACAGTCGCTTCACTAGCACTACCGCCAGCATAGGAACGAACTACAAAATTGAGTGTGCCGTTGTTTGTACCGTTAGAAGTTCCATTTCCAACTTGCTCAAAGTAAATGCCATCTCTATCATCAAAGTATCCAGTTCTCTTGGTTACATTCTGCTGGGCGTAACCAAAACATGCTGAACTAAAAATAACTTGTGATTTACCTGGCTGGTAATGATGATAGAACTTTGTTTGGTGAGTAGCACGAGAAGCAACATTAGATGTTGTCGTCATCACAGCACATGCTTTATTTGTGCTGTATTGAATATTGCCACCATTCAGTTTTAGGTCAGTGAAGTTGGGGTCAATAGCATAGAGGTGCTTATAGTCACCAAGAGTGAATGTCTCGGCAACTCTCAAACGACCGAAAGCATCAGTAGCAGTCGCACCAGTTCCAGCAGTAAGTTTGCCGAAGTTGTCGGCAATCATGACTACCTCAAAGTTTGTTTTTTCCTGCGGCAGGAAATCTTCGTAGTGTTTGCTATACTGTGCCATTATGCTGATATCGGATTGTTATTTACGTCATAACGTTGATATGCGGCAGGAGTGCGAGTACTATTATCATAGTTCCTTGCCTGATATGTTCCAGGAGTTCTTGATGTGTTGTTGGGATTTCTGGCAACATAATCACCGTTATAATCTCTATAAGTTACAGTGCTCCAACCCTCAGTGCCAGAAAACTGATTGACAGTTGTGTAGGCGGGTTGTGGAGATGCAACAGTATTAGTGATAGTATGTCTAACGTATGACATCTGATTTGGTATTATCAATAATATTTAGTTTCACCACATCGCAAGGAAGTTTTACACTCTCAACATCCACATATCTCATGTAATCAATTTGGCAGACATTAGGAGAAACTTCAACCATACCAATGATTGCGAATGCTATGAGCATCACTTTTTCTTGCCTCCATTCTTTGCTTTCTTCGCAGTAGCATTACCTTGGTTTTGCTTGGATCCATTAGATCCTTTCTTGCCTTTGTTAGCTGACTTTGCCATTGGTTGAACTGTGAGACAATAAAATATTTATCGTTTGCCTCCCCCCATTTGCTTCAGCATCTTCTGAAGCTCAGTTGTGCTTCCTACAAACATGGCATTGTTTGTGACGTTCGTTACCTTCTTGTTCTCAGCATCTAGATCCTTCATCTTCTTCTGAAGATCTACAAGCTTGTCAGTCATGTCTGCTACCTGCTTCATGGCGTTCACAGCGACTTCATATGCTCTAGGGTGTCCGCTCTCCTGTGCGACCTCTAAGGCGCCTTGTACCGCCTCCTGACCCTTGCTGATGAGATTGTATAATTCTCCTCGTGTATATTCGTAGTCTTTGATCTTGTCTTCCTTATCAGAAGTATCTTTTTTGATCTCTTCTTTTGGCGCCTCAACAAGATCTACATCAATATTGAGTAGCTCTTCCATGTTCTTTTCTAGTTCGTCCATAATCAGTAGAATTCAATACCTTCATTGAAACCAAAATTATCATCAGATGTTAGGATTGCTGTATCCTGTGCATCTACATCATTATCTCCATCTTGATCTTGAACAGCAACTGGAGTGTATGTTCTCTTGATCGTTCTTCTATTGACAGCAGCATCGCCAATCGTTTCATAAACAATTGCTTTCTTGATGATATCGGACTGACTATAAGGACCGTAGAAGTATGTCTTGGCAGTAAATCTTAGAGTATAAACAATGTATCTACGTTGTGAAAAACTCTCATCCCACTCATCTTCATAATTGATATCATTGAGAACAATAGCAACATCCTTCTTCTCATCCATGTCTGGGATCATATTGAGTGTCAACGAGAAAGATGGTTGGAAGTATGGTAGGATCTGCTCAATGATTTGTAGAGCATCATCCTGTGATTTGGATATGATCCCCAATTCAAAGTTCATATTATAAGGAACAGGAACATACTGAACTCTGACCTCATTACCATTATCAGCAATGATCGTTTTGTATTTTTGAATTGGTGATGTTTTACGGGTAGCATCGTAATCAATTCCAGTCATCTCAAAGTACAAACGAGGCAAAGTAATTGCCACAACTTTACCAACGCTAGCAGCTGGGTTTTGCTCTAAACGAGTTAGAAACTTTTGTTTTGGACCATATGCCAGAGGTACTTTCTCTTCCTCTAACACAGCACCAGTTGAAGGATCTTTCTTTCTCAACGTGATGTTGTTGAAAAGAGTTCCAAAGGCAATAATATTCTTGCGTGTAATTTCGTTATAAAAATGAGATCCTAACATCAGAGACTACCTAAATGATTTCCATATTCACCGAATGGGTTTCTTTCCGTCCAATCAACAATATCGTCAGCACTATCTTCAATCTGTCTATTTTGATCAAAGATACTGTTGGTATTATTTAGAGTGTCAAATGTGCCAACATTCCAAACAGCACTACTTGTATTTCCTGTAACAGTTTCATTCTCAACAAATGTTCCAGTTCTATCAATGACTTGAAGAACTCTCGTTGTTGGGTTCCAGGACTTGACAATACCAGTTACACCAGATGTTCCGCCAGTGACTGTCTCACCTTCTGTAAATGTTCCTGTTCCTCCAGTCTTGAGATTGACAGCGATTGCAGAACTGTATAGCTTCTCAAACTCATCAATCTCTGCATTGCCAGTTGCAATCTTGTCATCACCAAGTTCATAGATCTCGGCAGTAATAACCATGAATTGTAATTTGCCAAACTGGAAGAATGGAGATCTTCTTTCTACATATTTGATCTCATACAAATTTTTTGTCAGTGGGAAGAATAGTAAGTCTCCTTCGTTTGGTCTTCCAGGAACAGTAAGAGTTGGTGTGTATTGTGCTTCCGATTGCGCCCATCTTCTGGAAGAAACAATAAAAGTTATCTCATCAGTAAGTCTCAAACCAAACTTACTAATAAACTCTGAGTTGCTTCCAAATCCTTCTACGTTTTGAAGAAGCATTTCAACTTGGAATTGACTTTGATACTTTGAATAAATGATGTCACCTAAATCATGATCTCTCAAAATTGTTCTTGGCAGATAGTAAATATCTGTTCCGAACAGTTTGATCTGCTCGTCAGCAAGATCCTGTGCGAGGTTCTGCTCGCCAGGATGACCTTGATAGTAGGTAGGAAAATAAGGACTGGTAGGCATCTTATCCGATCATATCCATAGGTGGTTCTGCATACTTGCTGAGGACTTCGCTCTCAATTTTCTCAATCTCACCTAACGCATCTTCATATAGCTGCCTGCCGTTGAGAGTGATGCCACCTGGCAACTGAACATTGTTATACTTTATGAGGTTTTGTCCCCACTGCTTCTTCATAAGAGCAGTAGCATATCTCTTTACGAAGATGTCATTATACATTTCAGTAGCATCGTTTGGATTGAGAAGTCTGTGACACTCAATTATCAAATATAAATCCTGCTTCAACATCGTCTTATCTACATCCAGATACAGACGATCACGACGCATGGTATATCTAAACTGTTGAAATGATCCGTTGTTGAGGACCATATCCAGAGTTTCTAGATACTGCTTTGTCATGTAGTAGTTTAGAATATCAATAGATCCAAACGCATACAGGTCGTTGAGGAAGATCTGATATTCAATACCGAAGAGATTACTACGAATGGAATTGCTAACAATACCAAATACTTTACTAATTCCTACAATGTGATCTGGGATTGGAATGTAGTTTGATACCTCTTCCCAAGTTGTGGTTGAATTTAGAGTATCTGTATGTGCGTCAAATCTATTCTTATCTTCCTCACTCATCTTATGGCGCAAGTAGCAACGCTCCATACCGTTATAGCAATTCTCTTGGAAGAACTGTATGGTGTCATCAATAACGTTATTTACCTGCTCGTCATCAATATTGACTTGGAGGACTGGCTCTCCCAGTTGTCTCTTGCAATATGTAATGAGAGCGGATCTACTATTTGGAGATGCCATTAGCCACAAAAAATCCCTTCTTACATATTTAGTAAGAAGGGATCTGGGATTATTCTGCTGCTGCTTCTTCAGCAGGTGCTTCTGGATCTTGCTCTAGAAGTCCCAGAGTTTCTAGTCCTCCTTCAAGCTTGAGTTTGTATTCTTTTGCTTTTGCTAGCTCTTCTTCCAATTTTGAAATTTGTTCATTTACAGTCTTAACTTGACTTTCAAAGTTTTCTTTTAGGGTTGCTGTATCCATAGTATCCTCAAAAATGTTTTAGTACTAAAATGTTCATTTGATGAACCTAATCATATTTATATTCATTATCTATTGGTCTCTTACTGCATTTTGGTTGTTGCTGACACAATCTACACAAAGGCATTTCGATAACTTTTCCATCTTTCATTAATCCATTTGGTGTCATTTCATATCCATTAGACCAAACAATGTTATTAAAATCTTCTAAAGTTGTCCAAGAGTGTACAACTTCTCGTGGGATGTTTGGTTTTACCAAATCATACCAAAACCATTTTATAGACATTTGATCATCGCTATTTCCAACTCCAATAAAAGTATCACAAGCGTTTCCATCTATGAAATCTTCATATATTGCTTTTGCTGGACAATTGACAATGCAATCATTACAACCATCACATAAATCTAATAAACCTTCATTTATTACTGGTTCTGGATAATTTTTAATTCCATGTAAAAAAGTGAAGGCACATATCTTACACTGAAATCCAAATTTTCTATTGTAAATTAGAGAGTTTTTAGCTCTCACTCCTATTCCAGAAAAAATGGCTGCCTCTTTAAAATTTAAATAAACTTGCACACATTCTCCAGAATCTATATATTTTTTCAGATATAAACTTGCTTCTTCATAAAGAGAATAATCTGCTGCAACTGTTGAAGATCTAGCAAAAACTATTGTCTCGGCATTTTGATATGGTGCTTGCAATCTGTTTGTCATCATCTCACCCTTGAAATGACAAGCAGCTTTAACTGGTTTATTTAAAACTTTTTTATATGAAATTCCCTTAAGAATTCCCATATCCCATTTGTCTTCTGGAAACAAAGATTGTATTTCTAGAAAATCAATACTCATATCACTGCTCATAAAAAACTTTATAACCGTACCTTTCATTTGATACAACAGTTGGCATAAAATTCATGGAGATAGTAATTCTATCATCAAGATTATTATCAGGAACTCCATGTGTTAAATGAGACTGCCACAAATATAACTCAGATTCTTCTGGATATATCATTGCATCCACATTGTATCTCGTAGATACATTTGTTTTTCCCAATATTATTGTTTGAATATGTGGATGTGTAGAAGAATTTTCGTGCCTAAACATTATGGGCGAATGTCCATTTTCAAAATTTAAATAATATGTACCAGAAATATATGAATTTGTATGATAATGTGGATATTGATATCCACCAGCATCGCATTTATTCAACCAACTATCAGTAACTATTATTTTATCATCTAAATGATATCCGACTATCTCCGTAACATATTCATAACAAGTTTCTTCTGCCCATACTCTAAAATCTAAAAATATTTCATCATACAAAAGAGAAAGTTTTGAATTGTTTTTGTAGTGAAATAGTTTATTGGAAATATTGTTTTCTTCTAGAGACGAAGAATTTTTTAATATCTCCAAAACTATTTTTTTTAGATCTATGTGATTTGGATATTTTTTTGAAGAAACTGGTTTTGGAAAAAGATCAAACGTTTTCATTTTTTAGCACAGCAATATACAATCCATTCCACCAACTACTGGCATCTTCATATTTAGTTGTTAGTAATTGACGCTCATATAAAACAGTTAAATTTTCTTCTTCTATAAAGTCTTTAGCAGATTGTATAACATCCACAAAATTTGCATCATCTATAACCATAATAAAAGTATCCTGAAGTAATGGTAATATGCTCTTCAAACAATATTTTTGCTCAAGATATTCATGACTTCCATCATAGAAAATAATATTTGGTTTTTTAAAATTTAAATCCGATGACTTTATAGAATTGATATTTGAATTAATTAACGTACCCTTTTTATATTTTCTTTGATTTTTTAAAAATTGTTCTTTGGCATTATTATATCCCTTCCATGATATATCCAATCTTGCTGGAGCAATATTTGACGTGTAATTATCAACAGCATATGCATCTAAATCATGGTTCATTGTAGCTGCAAAAAATGTGCTGCCTGCGTATGAACCTAATTCCAAATAAACAGTATCATCCAAAGAACATAAATTGTTTAAAAGATGTCTAACTTTAGTGGATGACAGTCCTTCTATATCATAATTGACTGCGGAAAAATTGGAAGTATTTTTACCAGAATTTTCTAAAGACCTGATGACATGATAAACATATGGATGATGATCTCGATCATATTTTTTTCTTCTTGAATTTATGACAGATTCGCAGTAATTACATTTCCAACAATCAAATTTACATGTCTTAATTTTTTCTCTCCAAAGATCAATTGGTTTATCTTCGATATGAATATCATGAATATATTCATCAAAATTTTGAAATAAAATATCTTGATTGTCTGCCCATTTTGATATTATATCCATGCTTTCACGAAGTCTCATGGCAGATTCTCTACCGTGCATTTTGAAAACATCAATACCAAGATCTAAAAACTCTTCCCAATCGGTTTTCCATGGTGGAAGATTAGCTGCTTTAAGCGATGATGAGGGATCTATTATTTCCCAAGTAGAACAAGAAACTCTACTAATGGCATCCGCAAAAAATTCTGGATTATCTTTCTTTCTTGTATTATTATAATGATAATGTTCTGGCATTATGGGGCATCCTCCCCAACAATTCTCATTTGCTAATAAAGATAACTTAACTGGTTTACCTATCGAAGCACAATAATCTTTTGCTTCTCTAATCGCAAGAAGTTGATCCCTATCTCTCATTAGATCACGATCTAAATTAATATAATGAAATCCAGATTTTGCTAAAGAAACAATTTCATTCGGTCTTGTAACTTCGCGTAAAATAGTATTTTTAATAAACAGATCTGGAAATTCTTTTTGAATTTGACCAGTCATCAACCAAGAAGTATGTGGTATAGTTGCTATAGTAACTCCTTGTTCGTAAACATATCGGTAATTTTTTATAAACAAATTTAATGTTTCTTGATCTGGTCGGACAAAAATATTATTAAATGTTGCTGATAATGGAATGCCAGTTTTTCTGGAAATGTATAATGCAGAATAAGTGGTATCTTTTGGGTTTGAAAATATATCACCCATCGCATCCTGCTCAAATGGAGGCATACGACAAGTAAAATATAAATCAAAAATATATTCTCTATGTTTTATTAAGAATGGTATAAATATATTTTCTACAAAATCTTCAGGAAGCTTCGGGTTTATAGGCAAGCTGAAGACTTGACGGCGTTGATGATCTAGATTCATTTAATTCACCTGTTACAGTTCTCAATTGTTTTAATAATGGTAATTCCAAACTTTCTTCTATACCATGAAATGTTGGAAGCTTCATTGACGGAGTTTTTTCCAACTCTTTGAGATATGGAGAAAGTCTTTGTTGTATTTTATTAAAACTTACTTGTAGCATAGAAGAATAATGAATTGCTACTTCAAAAATGGCAAGTTGATCTTCCTCAGACATCATTGATATGGAATCTAAATTACCAGATCCTATTCTTCCACTAGTTATAAAATCTAATGCTGCTTGTTTGCCCATACGAGCAATCCAATATTTTCTTTCTTCAGATGGATCATATTCCAATCTTTTCTCTAGTTCTTCTTCATCAATATCTAGAGACAACAAATATTCAACAAAAGTGTCTAACTCTTTTTGGACAGTTGCTCTTCTTCTCTCATAAACATTGAAATCTAATTCTAGACTTTGAATGTCTAGTTCAATCAATTCTCTTTCAAAGGGATCTTGTTCTGTTTCTAATCTCTTTTTTAGTCTTCGATAGTCAACATCAGATTTTTTCCTTTCAATCTCAATTTTTTCTAAGTTATGATATCTGTTCTCACATTCCAATAATGCCTGTTTTATTTGCCTATCTTTTGTAACATGAGAGTTAATAACATAAGAATTCATTTGTTCTGGTGACATACCAGAAGACCATTTCCTAGAAATTCTTTCTATATCTTTTTTATTCATAACCATTCAAAAATTATTAAAAGTTCAGACCGTATCCTACAGATGATCTTTCGATTGGTGCATCTTCGTGTAATATTGCTCTGCCGATTTCTAGAGCTTGATCCTCATGCATCGGCACATTGAAATAATCTTCAAAAAGAATATTCAACTCTTTTATAGTGGAACAGTTATAAAACTCTTGTTTTAACTGCTGACACTCTATATATAAACGTTTCAGTTCATCATTATATTCTTTATTTTTTAAACTTACGATAGAAGAAAATTCTTCTACATTTAATCCTTTGATTGACGCGAGATCTTCTAAAAACTTTGAATCATCCAGTTGATGCTGCCAACTTTCTCTTTCTAATTTAGATGTTTTTGCTATGAGATTATCATAACGAACATCGTATTCATCTTCAATAACTAATTTTGCAATAGTTTTCATTAAAGTTATGACAACATTTGTCCTCTTCTCCGTCATTGGTATTTTGACTTTAGATAGAGGTGTAAGCTCCTCCCCATCTGGAACATAATCTAAAATATTAATATCTTCAAATTCATTATCTTGTTCTATTGAAGTTGCATATACCTTAATTTCTGTTCTTGGATCTCCCCAGTTCTTAAATCCAAAAATAGCAATATCTTTCTCAATTTCAACAAATCTTGGAATAGTTAATTTCATTAACTCAAGATCAATATCTTCTATAGAATATGCAGTCCAGTTTAAAACGGAACCATGAGGCATAAAAGTGGAGAGTTTTGAAATATTTTTAGAGTTTGATAGATAGTATTTTCTCATGATTGTTACCTCTTAAATTCCATCATAACCAGTAAGAACTGCTCCAAATTCAGTTCCAGCGCCAGAAGCAGATCCTGGAGGACCAACTCTATTGATATTGCTATTTGCAACAAAAGTTTCTGCGGCATAATCAACTACAACGCCAGTGTTATTCTGGGCTCCATTATACATTCCACACATAAATCCTTTACTTATTCCAGTGTGCCATGTTTCTTCACCTGAGTTAAACTTAGTTACCTGTGTTGCTTCTGCTCCAGTAACTAAACTTCTCTTTGATAAGTTTGCTGCGGTTGTATATCCACCAGCAGTGTTCCAATAAGCAAATCCATGTCTTGCACTTAGAGTTTTGTTTGTTCCATCTGTTCCAGGAGCATTTGGCCAAACTGCATACGTTTCTGCTGCCCAACTAAAGTTGTAACCAGCACCATTTTTAGTCCAACCATATGTGGCACCATAACCACCAGCTGGGTTGTTGACATTACCCTCTGGATTGCCATTTGCAATCAAAGCAGATGTATCATTTGCGTAGTTAAATCTATCTGGTCTAGAATCTCCACCTCCATACACATATGCATATTTGAAATCTCTTTGCATAATAGTGGTAGAAGATCTGGAAATACTGATAGAAGTAGTGCCTGCATTTGTATTGGTGTTCATGTCAATTTTAGAACACGTTGATCCAGTACCACCAACACCATTTACAGCAATAAATACATAACCTCTCATACTCAAATTTCTTCCACCAGCACAATATCCCTGACCATTTGTTAGAAGATCACCATGGTTCTGTAAGGTTATTGTTCCATGGTTAATAGAACAAACATTTTTATAAGAGGTACTATTTTGATATCCTGCCATAGCATATCCTCTGGAAATCTGGAAACCAACTCTATATCTGTCTTCGGCATTATATGGAAGAGTTGTAACAGTTCCTCCAGTACTACCAACGAAAGTTCCACTCCAGTTCTGAGCAACGTCCCAGAACGCATTTGTTCCATCACTCATCAACACAGCACCAATTGTTGATGAACTTTGTGTCGGCAGTGTTTTGAAAACAGATCCGTTTTGATATAAAGTTCCAGTGAAGTTGATGCTACCACCAACATACAACTTATAGTTTGTGTCTAATCCATTAATACCTAAACAACCACCACCCATTTGAATTTGGTTCTGATATGTGGTGCCATTATTATCTGTGGTGGTGAAATACATTCTACCACCATTTGCCATAAATCTAATATAAGCTTGTCCTAAGCTTGTATTGATGCGTGGAAAATAACCTAGTGAAGTATCATAAGAAGCAGTGGGATATGCTGCGATTGTATAGTTTGTGACGTTAGAACCAAGACCAGCTCCGTCCCATGTTATGCCAGGTTCGGAAACCCAGGCTTGCATACTAACTTCACCAGTTCCTCCTCCATTGTTTCCTGATGGGAGTGTTAATCTCCATGAAGTTGTAGTGTGATCCCCAACAATCTGTAATCTTGTTCTTGGATTGTTGGTATTAATACCAACACCACCACCATAAGTTACTGTTAATCTATCAGAACCTGCTGTAGAAATAGAAAGATAGTTATTATTATCTGAGTAGTTTGGTCCATCATAATAAATTCTTGCTGGTGCAGTACCATTAATATTCCCACCACTATTGGCAATTTCTGTAAATTCTAATTGTGCTGGAGTGGTTCCTCTGTTGGCAACTATTATAGAACCACGAACAGCAAGTTGCCTGTCTGTGGTAAAACTTCCAGCACCAACTGTTAGAAATCCATTAAAAGGAGCAGCTGCTACTAATCCATTAGCATTAACTGATAAACTTGGAACACCTGAAACATCAGAAACCGCAAAAATTGTTCCTACAGTTAAGTTGTTATTAATAGAAAACAACTGACCAGCAGAACCCTCAAAGGATAGTGTATTATCATCAAGCACACGAAGTTTGATCGGTGAGTTTACTTGACCGACAAAACTAACTTCTGGTATTGATGACGTGCCTTTATTCGGCGTTATAAGGATATCCTTATCAGAATTTGCCATTTCCTATAAGCCTTTTATTGAGTATTTATATGCCAAATCTATTTCTAAAGCTTTGAAAGTTTTGACTAACTTCTGATTGTGACAGCTGTTTATTGTATGCCATCATGATGGCCAAGTTTCCACTAAAAATACTTCCACCAGAACCATTAGTGCCAGCCCCATAACTATCAGAATTACATGGACCCCAGCGAGATCCTAAACTATAAAGAGGACCACTAACGTCTCCAACTAAAGTAGTATCTCTATCCAAAGAACCATTTATATATTGCTTCATGTTAGTTCCAGATTTTGCCCAAACTAAAAATTTCCAGTTGCCATCAGCAATAGATGTATTACTATCTAATATCTGCCATGGTGCTGTGTAATACCAGTACCTCATTTTTCCGCCACCAATTCCATATGATAAATTAACTGGTCCGCCATTACAGTGTGACCAAAATCCCTTATCTCCACCATCAGTTGTTTTCATCCAAACACATACTGTAATATTAGATGAAGCAGTATATGGAGAATTTGATGTTGGTGAAGCAGATGTTCCTAAAGTTCCAAAATCATTTGTTCCATCAAATAATAATGATCCACCACCATCATCCGAAAAATTGATGGATGCTGCTGCTTGTTCTCCATTATTTCCGTATCCATTTCCTCGCAAAGTAAACGGTTTATTTAAACTACCGCTAACATCATTCCATTGAGAACTAGACGAAGAAGGGAGAGACAGAGTTCTAGCAGCATCCCAATATAATTGAAGACCATCAGTAACAACGTTACTGATATTTGTAACTGAAACTGGATATTGAGTTAAATTGTTTGCTCCTGCATAAACTCCCATTAGTATCCATACCTCCCTGCGTGTGCTGCAAAATTTCTAGTAATTTCTGATGAAGTTAATACCCTATTGTAAATTCTGGCTTGATATAAAACACCATTAATACTAAATCCAGTATTACCACCCCATCCTTGACCGTATGGATATAAAGTCATATAACCAGCACCAATACCATTACCATAATAATCACCACTTCCAGTTATACCATGGTTTTGGGAAGCAGAGTACTGACCACCATTAATGTAATATCCAACTTGTGTTTGGTTTGCCCAACACGTTATATGAACTGGTTTTCCTAGAGTAGATGTATCAACGGCAAAAGTCATCGATGAAGTTGGGTAATTAGATGCCGTACCACCAGAACCTATGTATAATCCAGTTGGATATATCCAAAAATTATATCTACCAGATCCGTTCCAAGGTCTTGTGTAAAGCATCCCAGAATTTTCATATGGCCATACCCACATTTCATTAGTGAATGTTGGAGTTCCATATGTCCCAGTTGGATCCCAACCATAATAATAACTATTGCCACCATTTTGGGTAAGCATTTGAGCATTACCATCAAATAGTAATCCTTTTGCTAATGTTCCATATGAAGTGGTATTTACTGTTCCAGAAAAATTAGCGGTACTCCAATTATATCCGTTACCTAATAAACTATAGATTGTTGCTTGATTTGTTTGTGCTACATATGAATTTTCATTAGTAAAATCAAACCAACTATACAAACTGCTATCGACTACAATAGAGGGAGAGTGTCCTAGTGCCATTAAATTCCAAACCTCCTTCTAAGTGCGTTAAAATTATTTGTAACCTGAGCATCCGATAAAGCAGCATCATACATCTTTATGATTGATATTCCACCAGAAAATTGTCTGCCATCTCCTTCCCATCCAATTTGAATACCAGACGTTGCATTTGCCGTTGTTCCACTTGTTGATGCTGTTGTTTTTATACCATTCAAAAATTGCGATAATCCAGATGAACTCCAAACAGCAACTACATTATTCCAAGTTCCTCTAGTAATAGCAGCACCAGATTCGTGATATCCCTCATTTGTTTTTCCATACCAATAATTTGATTGTTGTTGAGTAGATTTATTCCAACTCATGTAAAAAGCATTACCATTATTTGCTCTTACCAAATTTCCTCTATCTCCACCCGATAATTCTGATATTGCTGGGTAAAACCAAACATCTATAGTTAGGTTTGTTCTATCTGCTGGAAACGATGAGATAAAAAAAGAATTGTTTATAAAATAACAATCAAGTTGGTTAAAATTAAAACAAGTAACGCCACCCAACGTTGTGTAAGCTGGCATGTTTGCTCCTCCTTGAGAAACAGATCCGCCGTTAGATCCAACATTATACCAAACCGTTCCACTACCAGAATAACACTTCGGATTTGCTGCATCTAAACAAACAACTAGATTTTCGTTACCAGACGTATATGGATTATACCCAATACCCATCACTCTTCCTCCTCAACAGGCAACTCAACTTCAACCTCTAACTTCTCAATATCCTTACGCATCGCTTGAACGAAGTAGAATGCCTCGCCACCACCAATAAGGATCTTGTTATCTTCAATCTTCTCAACCCATGACATATGATTGCCGATCGGGGTGAGTTGAACGGTGATGGTGTTTTCATCGACAAGAGCAACCCAGTAATCAGGTAACTCAATAACATCAGATGACTTGCCACGAACATATACACCGTGCTCTGGTCCTTCCAACGAACCATAAACGAGGTCATGGTTTTCTTTGGTTGGGTGAGGAATACGGAATGACTTGGAGGTGGCGGCAAATGTTCCGTTAACTTGAAGTTGATATTGAGGATCTTCTGTTTGAATACCAACAAAACCATTTGTCAGTTTAATACAGAAGTTATCATCATCAGAAGTTCCATTTGTTCCGATGGCATTTGTCAATCTGCTAATTACAAAATTGCTACTTGGATTTGAAGCAACACCCCACTCTGCTTTACCTGATCTATCAAATCTTAATCTATTCCAAGTTGCAGATTGTTTTTCTAATACAGCTGTGGCAAAGTAACCCTGGTCTCCTGATGTTGGAGCATCGGCATTCTTGATGCGAACAGTTAATGGTGCGTAGGCAGCAGTTCTTGGATCGCCACCAACATTTAAGAATCCTCTTACACGAAGTTCTGAATTGGTGTCACTATTTGGAACTAATCTCATACTTTCGTATGTTGAACCAGACGAGTGCGCCCATCTGAAATATTCATTATTATTATCACTAGTTAAAAATTCTAATCTAGAATCAGTATCAGCATCACCTGTGTTATAGAACCTGATAGAAGCACTATCAGTATTCATTACCCATGTTAAACCTAGACCAGTAGCACCCCAGTTGAGGTTTCCAGTCATCGTATCGCCTGCCTTCAATACATTGAGAGAAGCAGCACCAGTAACACTAGCAGTGATTGTACCAGCAGCAAAGTTACCAGAAGCATCACGGAGAACAACAGTATTAGCAACGTTGTTAGTTGCTGGAGTTAGGTTACCAGCGTTCCAAATTTTTTGATTGTTTATGGTTACAGCATCAGCAGAACCAGCAACGATATTGAGGTTGCCACTTCCATCAGTATTGCTACCACCAGAAGCAACAAGAGCAACGTTGTAGTTGGATGCTGCTGAAGAGCTGCTGCTGAAGTAGATAGCAGGAGATGATGCTGTGCCATCTTTTCTGCCAAGTTTTAGCAGTGCAGTTCCAGTTAAACTCTCAAGTGAAGCAGTTTCAAATGTTCCAGCAGAGTTTAGTGTGTAGTCTTGGAAAGCAACACGGTTGGACGCCGTACCAATTGTCTGAGCAGCAGTAAATGTACCAGTTGTTAAAACACCCGTGATGATGGTATAATCCATTGCATCATCGGCATCATTATATGTGGTTACATTTGTGATCAGAATAGTTCCAGTTCCTTGTGAGTTAACATCATAGAGGTTAACAGTTTGACCAGCAAGGAATGGGGATGCTGTTAGAACATAT
>Ga0129336_10001349_pt1 | contig 14829 bp, 12 predicted proteins | sample CPB6_02_DNA_FD_96878 | JGI IMG/M metagenome (GOLD analysis project Ga0129336, IMG submission 96878) | Freshwater to marine salinity gradient microbial communities from Chesapeake Bay, USA - CPBay_Sum_0.6_0.2_DNA | ecosystem: Environmental > Aquatic > Marine > Coastal | place: USA: Chesapeake...
AGCAGCAGTCGGAGAGGGCACCCATGCACAATTTGCTCCTGCAAGAGGGTGACCAGCTTTTTGGTCAAGCATATCCTTCATTTTATCTGGCATAGCCCACATACCTTTTCCAATTTGTGCTTTACCAGAAAATCCGCAATCTAAGCCTACATCAACATTCCAATTTTCATATGCAAGCAACCATGGAGATTTTTTCATATCCGCTTTAAAAATCATTGGTCCCGCATGAAATGATGTGTGCATTTCATCACCAGTTCTATCGAGAAAACCTGTGTTAATAAAAGCAATTCTTTTTTTTGCCTGCCTAATACATTCTTTTAAATTAACTGTTGTTCTTCTTTCTTCATCCATTATACCAATTTTTATTGTATTGGATTTTAATTTGAGAGCTTTTTCTACATGAGCAAAAATTTCATCGGCAAAGGCCACTTCCTCAGGACCGTGCATTTTTGGTTTTACTATATAAATAGATCCAGTTCTTGAATTAAGTTTATTTTTAAAATCATGCATTGCACAAAATACTGTAATAAAAGCATCTAAAATTCCCTCAGGTATTTCCGATCCGTCATTTAAGGTAATAGATGGATTTTTCATTAAATGACCAACATTTCTTACTAAGATCAGAGAACGACCATGAAGACTAATTTCTTTATCTTTATTACTTATATATTTTCGGTCTTTGTTTAATTTTCTAATAATTTTCTTACCATTTTTTTCCATTTCAGCTTGAAGACTTCCCTTCATGATACCAAGCCAATTTCGATAGCATTTAATTTTATCTTCAGAATCAACCGCAGCCACAGAGTCTTCAAGATCCATGATGGTAGAAATGGCAGATTCAATAATAATATCGCTTATATGAGCCTTATCTTCTTTGCCAATCACATGTTTTGGATCAATGCTAATTTCTAAATGCAAATGATTATTTTTTAAAAGTATGGTGCTAGGATTATCTTTTAAGCCATTATAGCCAATAAATTTTTCTTTATTTTTTAAATAAGTTTTTGATTTATTTTCAAGTTCTAAAATTAAATTAGATTTTTCAATAAATAAATTGATTACTTCGCTCCAACTGCCTTTTTCTAAAGGAACAATTTGATTTAAAAAAGCTCTTCCTTTTTCAATTACTTTCGCCCCTCTTTTTGGGTTATATGATTTTGTTTTTTCACTACCATTTTCATCAGAAATTGCATCGGTTCCATACAGCGCGTCATATAAACTTCCCCATCTAGCATTAGCTGCATTAAGCGCATATCTTGCATTGTCAATAGGAACAACTAATTGCGGTCCAGCAATGGTTGAGATTTCGTTATCAACGTTTTCTGTTTCAATTTTAAAGCTATCTTTTTCTTCAACTATATATTCAATTTCTCTTAAAAAATTTTTGTAACTTTCCAAACTAAAACTATCTTTGTTGGCAATATGCCAATCATCAATTTTTTTTTGAAGCTCATCTCTTTTTTCAAGCAAGGATTTATTTTTTTTTGCCAAAACATTTGCAGAAGTGATAAATTGGTCCCAAAAATTTTTTAAATCAATTCCTGTTTCAGGAGCCACTTCATTATTCACAAAGTTGTATAAATTTTCATCTATTTTCGATCCAGCTAAAGAAATATATTTTTTATTCATTTTTTTGAGTGGGTAAAATGGACTAAAATACTTAAAAGTCAATTATTTTAAAAAATAATATAAAACGTAACCCATTATATAGTTAAAAATGAATTGTTGTTTTGTGTTATAAATATGTAATAAATTTAATTATTAATTTAAATAAACTTGAATTATGCAATACTTAGATTTTGAAAAAGATTTAGAAAATCTTGATGAAAAAATTGAAACTTTAAAAAACCCTTTTGAAAGTACAGGACTGACTTCACTAGATAATCAGGAAATTCAAAATATTCAAAATCAAATTGATGCAAAGCTAAATGAAATTTATTCAAGTTTAGATGGGTGGCAAAAAACTAAAGTTGCAAGACACGATTATAGACCCAAATCAGAGTTTTATATTAAAAATATTTTTAGTAATTTTCAGCCCATTTCGGGCGATCGATTGTTTGGAGAAGATCAGTCTATAATTGCAGGTTTTGCGAAGCTTGAAGATCGTTCTGTGTTAGTGCTGGGGCAAGAAAAAGGAAACGATACTGAAAGCAGGTTAAGAAGAAATTTTGGAATGATGAGACCTGAGGGGTATAGAAAATGCATAAGATTAATGAAACTTGCGGAAAAATTTAAAATTCCTGTTATTACATTTATTGATACACCGGGTGCTTATCCTGGAAAAGGCGCTGAGGAGAGAGGGCAAGCCGAGGCTATAGCAAGATCAATTGAATGTTGTCTTGTTATTTCACAGCCTATTATTTCAGTCGTTATAGGAGAGGGAGGATCTGGTGGTGCAATTGCTCTCGCCACATCCAATAAAGTCTTAATGTTAGAGCATTCCATTTATTCAGTAATATCTCCAGAAGGATGCGCTTCTATTTTATGGAAAGATGCATCTAAATCAAAAGAAGCGGCTGAGTCTATGCAAATCACAGCACAAAGTTTGTTAAAACATCAAATTATTGATGAAATTATTCAAGAGCCTTTAGGGGGAGCGCACCGTAATCCTGTGCAAGCATCCAATTTAATTAAACAAAGTTTAATTAATAATTTAAATTATTTTTTTAACAAAAATTCTGCTGAAATTATTCAAGAAAGAAAAGAAAAATTTTTAGCTATTGGAAACAAACTTCCCGAGGATGTAAGTGTTTTTGATACAACTAATGTTCTTGAACTATCTAAAAATAAATTTATTAAAAATAAAAAAATATTTATAGCTTTGTTTGGTTTGTTTATAATTGGTCTTTTGTGGCTATTATATTAGAGTTCCACAGCATTGTTTAAATTTTTTTCCAGTCGCAGGGCATTTTTCATTTCTAGATATTTTTTCTTTTGGATGAAGCTTTAATAAACACCCTTCGGCATGATCTGTTGATTGTGTATTTGCGCTTTGTTCAATTTCTCTTTCTAATGAAACTTCAAGATTAGATAAAAAGAGTATTAAATTTTCTTTAATTTTATTCAGAAGAGATTGAAATAATTCGAAGCTTTCTCTTTTATATTCATCTAGTGGGTTTTTTTGCCCATAGCCCCTGAGGCCAATAACTTGCCTTAATTGTTCTAGGTATTGTAAATGACCTCTCCATTCAAAATCAAGATTTTGTAAAAATATTTTTTTTTCTACTTCTTGGTTATTTTCGTCAGATATTTTTTCAATACGTGATTGACGTTTATTTTTAAAATTTTTTTCTAGAATTTCTATTTTCTTTTCTTTTGAATTTTGAATGAAATTTTTAAAATCATTATCTGGTAATTTTGTTCCGCATATTCGCTCTATTCTTAATTTAAAACTTTCTCTTTCTTCATTATTTGTGCTTAAATTGTTACTAGCTAAAACAATATCGTTTATTACTTCTTCAAAGATATTGTTTATGATGGAGTAGATATTATTACTTTTCATAACATCTAATCTCTGCTCATAAATAACTTTTCTTTGATCGTTCATTACATCATCAAATTGCAAAAGAGTTTTCCTTATTTCAAAGTTTCTGGACTCCACTTTTTGTTGAGCTTTTTCTAATGCTTTATTTATCCATGGATGGTCAATAGATTCTCCTTCTTTAAATCCTAATTTTTGCAACATAAAATCTATTTTTTCTGATCCAAAAATTCTCATTAAGTCATCCTCTAAACTTAAATAAAAAATTGATTTTCCAGCATCTCCTTGCCTTCCAGAACGACCTCTTAGTTGGTTGTCTATTCTTCTGCTTTCATGCCTTTCTGTCCCAATCACGAATAAGCCACCAGCGTTTATAACTATTTCTTTATCTTGTTTGTGAAGCTTAATCTCATCATCTTTATTTTTAGCGTTTTTTAATCTTGCATCTAAATTTCCACCTAACTGAATATCCGTTCCTCTTCCGGCCATGTTGGTGGCAATGGTAATTGCTCCCGGGCAGCCTGCGAGCGCAATAATTTCAGCTTCTTTCTCATGTTGCTTGGCGTTTAAAACATTATGAGCAAGATTTTCTTTTTTTAATATTTGAGAAATTTTTTCTGATTTTTCAATACTTGTTGTGCCAACTAAAATAGGTTGTTTTTTATTATGTGCGTCTTTTATATCATTTATGATCGCGTTTAATTTTTCTTTTTCAGTTCGGTATATTTGATCATTTAAATCTTTTCTGCTCATGGGAACATTGGTCGGAACTTCAATTACATCAAGTTTATAAATATCAAATAACTCTTCTGCTTCTGTAATGGCCGTACCTGTCATTCCTGCTAATTTTTTATATAATCTAAAATAATTTTGATAAGTTATTGATGCAAAAGTTTGATTTTCATTTTGAATTGGCACGCCTTCCTTCGCCTCAATCGCTTGATGCAGTCCATCAGAATATCTTCTTCCATCTAAAACCCGACCAGTAAATTCATCAATAATTTGAACCTGATTATCTCTAACGATATAATCTTTATCTTTTACAAAAAGTAAATTAGCTTTTAATGATTGGTTAATATGATGAACTAAGGATAAGTTTTGAGGATCGTAAAAATTAGCTCCTTGAAGAAGCTTGACCTGTGATAATTTTTTTTCAACAGAATCTATACCTAAGTCAGTAAGATTTACGTTTCTATCTTTTTCATCTATTTGATAATCTGCTTGCTCTAACTCTTTTACAATTTTATTACATAAAAAGTATTCTGTGCTATTTCCTTCAGAAGGACCCGAGATAATTAGGGGAGTTCTTGCCTCGTCAATTAAAACACTATCTACCTCATCAACAATACAATAGTTAAATTCTCGTTGAGCCATCTCTTCTATAGATAGTTTCATGTTATCTCTTAAATAGTCAAAAGCAAATTGACTATTAGTTCCATAAACAACATCGCAGTTATAAATTTTTTTCCTTTGATCATCATGCACATCATTGGTTAGGCATCCTACGCTCAACTGTAAAAATTTATAAATTTGACCCATCCATTCAGAATCTCTTTTAGCTAAATAATCATTGACGGTAACAACATGGACTCCATTTTCTAGCAAACTGTTTAAATAGACCGGCAAGGTCGCAACTAAAGTTTTTCCTTCACCCGTTTTCATCTCTGATATTTTTCCTTGATGCAAGACCAGCCCCCCAATCAATTGAACATCAAAGTGTCTTTGGCCAATGACTCTTTTGCTAGCTTCCCTGACCAAGGCAAAAGCTTCAGGTAAAATTTGATCCAGTGTTTCGTTATTTTTCAATCTTTGTTTGAATTGCGCAGTTTTATTTTGAAGCTCGTTGTCAGATAATTTTTCAAAAATACTTTCTAAATTGTTTATTTTAGCAACAATAGGTTGCAATGAGGATAGTTTACGATCGTTAGTAGATCCAAAAATATTTTTTAAAAAATTTAAATTTTTAAGCATTTAATTAAAGCTATATAATTATTAATATAGTAAAGTTTGCATTTCTAACTTATAAACCTGTCTTTTATCAAACTATATATTATGGCAATAAGTTTTAACCAATTATTCAATAAAAAATCTGATTATAAGATTAAAGATTTTCCAGATTTGCCAAAAATAGAAGGTTTACAGCTATCCTGGGCTTCTGCTGATCTTTATAAAAAAAAAAGAAATGATTTATGTTTTTTTTATTTTAAAGATGGGGCAACCTTTGCTGGAGTTTATACAAAATCCTCAGCTAAATCTCATTGTATTATTTGGAATCAAAAAATTAAATCTAAAAAAATTAAAGCACTTTTTGTTAATACAAAAAATGCCAACACATTAAATGGTCAGCAAGGATATGATAGTCTTAAAGAAATTGCCTACCTGATATCTAGAAGTAAAAATGTTGATACCAAAGATATTTTGTTTGCCTCCACAGGAGTAATAGGAGAAAAGTTTCCAATCATTAAAGTAAAATACTCACTTGATAAACTTCTGGATAGCGTAACTGATCCCAATAGATATAGCTGGGTCGCAGCCGCTCATACGATAATGACCACAGACACTATTGCCAAGATGGCATTTGAAAGTTTCAATATAAATGGAAAAATAGTTAATATTTCCGGAATAGCAAAAGGCTCTGGTATGATTTTTCCAAATATGGGAACTATGCTTGGCTTTATTTTTACTGACATTAATATTTCTCAGCCAGTTTTAAATTCTATTTTAAAAAAGAAAGTTGAAACTACATTTAATGCAATAACTGTAGATGGAGACACTTCTACCAATGATATGGTTTTAGTATTTTCTACCAATAAATCTAAAAACAAACCAATAACAAATATCAATTCAAAAGAGGCTAAAATTTTTGAAAGAAAATTAGAGGAAGTCATGTTAAATTTAGCAAAGCAAGTTGCTATTGATGGAGAAGGAGCTAAAAAATTTATAACTATTAATATTAAAAAATGCAGAGGAAAAACTTTAGCAAAGGCGATAGGTTTTTCTATTGCGAACTCACCTTTGGTAAAAACAGCTATCGCCGCCGAAGACCCTAACTGGGGTAGAATTATTATGGCGGTTGGAAAAACAAGTGAGAATATTAATAAAGATAAAATTACTTTAAAAATTGGAGGCTATGTAATTTTTAAAGGTGGAGAGATTGCGAAAAATTACAAAGAATCGGATGTAAAGAGTTATATGCAAAACAAAAGTATAATTATTGATGTCGAAATGGGTTCTGGCAATGATGACTTTACAGTTTATACATGTGATTTAACCCAGGAGTACATTTCAATAAATGCTGATTACAGAAGTTAACTGTGAAGATCAATTTAGTATCTTGTTGTATTTTACAAAAGCAAAATAAATTTTTAGTTTCAAAAAGATTATCTTCCAAAATTTTTGCCAATTTTTGGGAATTTCCAGGAGGTAAATTAGAAAAAAATGAAAGTTTTCATAATGCTATTATACGAGAATTGTATGAAGAGTTGGGTATTAGAGTTAAGAAAAAAAGTTTAACTAATTTAGATATTATAACTCATAAATATAAAAAAAATGAAATTACCGTTTTGGGTATTTTTTTTCTAAATAAATGGTCAGGTATTGTAAAGTCTAGAGAAGGACAAGAAATAAAATGGTTACATATCTCAGAAATACAAGAATTAAATTTTTTAGAAGGAAGCAAAGTTATTTTGAATAAATTGAGCTCAGGATTTTATAATTTTTATTTTTGAGCACATAAAATAGTAGGTTTTATTATCTTTTGCTTGTATTGAATTTTTGTAAACAATGGCTAAATAAATATTATGATTAAGTATCAATTGAAATGTGAATGTGGAAAAGAATTTGAGAGTTGGTTCAGCAATTCAGAAGAGTTCGATAAATTAGAAAAAAAGAAAATGCTGAGCTGTATTTGCGGTGTTTCAAATAAAATTTCAAAACAAATTATGGCTCCGCAAGTGGTAGCAAGTAAAAATACTGACAATAATAAACAACAAGCTGTGTACAAGAATGTTCAAAAAAAATTGGAAGATTTAAGAAGTTACATTGAAAAAAATGCAGAATATGTTGGTGATAAATTTGTATCTGAGGTTCGTTCTATTCATTATGATAAAAAAAAAGCAAGGAATATTTATGGACATGCTAGTTCCGAGGAAACAAACGAACTGATAGAAGAGGGAATTGAAGTAAGTTCTATACCTTGGGTTAAAAAAACAGATTCTTAGTTTTTTATAAAATATAACATATAATTTACCGATACATCATTACTCAAGCTCCATTTGTTTGCCAAAGGATTAAAGCTCACTCCTTTTGTTTCTTTATGAATTAAAAAATAGGGAGAAACATAGTTTATAATTTCCTGGGGTTTTAAAAATTTTTTCCAGTTATGGGTTCCAATCGGTAGCCACCTGAGCACATATTCAGCTCCAATGATTGCAAATAAAAAAGATTTTGGATTTCTATTAATTGTTGAAAAGAAGATTATTCCATTTTTGTTTAAAAGCTGTGCGCAACTTTTAATAAAAAGCTCCACATTGTCCACATGCTCAATTACTTCCATACATAAAATAACATCAAATTTTTTATTTGTTATTTCTTCAGGGGCTTTATTCAGATAGTTTATAGATAGGTTAGTTTTTTTTGCGTGAATTTTAGCTACCTCTATATTGGCTTTTGATGCATCAATTCCCGTAACCTCAGCACCTAACCTAGCAAAGGGTTCGCATAATAAACCGCCGCCACAACCAATATCTAAAATACTTAGCTTGGAAAAAGAAAATTTTTTTTCAAGATCTATGGAGAAATGCTCAGCAATTTTATTAACTAAGTATTCTTGTCGAACGGGGTTAAATTTATGCAAAGGAGAGAATTTTCCGTTTGGATCCCACCATTCAGCTGCCATAGCGGAAAACTTTTTAATCTCTTCATCATTAGCAGTTTTTTTATTCATGCTTCCTTTGTATTATTGCTTATTTTTATCTACCAGAGTAATTATGTAGCGAAAATATACTTTATATGTCTAAAATTGTAATGAAATTTGGAGGTACCTCTGTCGCAGACACGGATAGAATATTGCATGTGGCCAATATTATTAAAAAAAAATATGATGAAAATAATCAAATAGCAGTTGTTGTTTCAGCAATGGCCGGTGTGACCAATGATTTAATACAAAAATCTAAAAAAATTTCAGATGAATTTCCTAATGATGAGTACGATGCTCTAGTCTCATCTGGCGAACAAGTTACATCCACTTTATTGGCTGCTGCTTTGCAAAAACTTGGAATAAAATCAAGATCTTGGCTTGGATGGCAAATACCAATTGTTACAGAAGGAAACTATAAAAATAGCAGAATAATATCGGTAAATTCAAAAATTTTAAATGAAAGCATGAGCCAAGGTGTGGTTCCAATTATTCCTGGATTTCAAGGTCTGTCAAAAGATAATAGAATTACTACAATTGGAAGAGGAGGTTCGGATGCCTCGGCGGTTGCAATTGCAAAATGTTTAGACGCTGATTTTTGTGAAATTTATACAGATGTTGAAGGGGTGTATACTACCAATCCAGCCATTGAGCCAAAAGCAAAAAAAATAGAAAAGATTTCTTATGAAGAAATGCTTGAGATGGCAACGTTAGGGGCAAAAGTGATGCAAAGTAGTTCTGTTCAAAAGGCTATGATCAATGATGTTGATATTTATGTAAAATCAACTTTTTCAAATAACTCTGGAACACAGATTACCTCTGAAGATAAAATTTCCTATGATAAGGTTATTACAGGCGTTGCTTATTCATCTGATGATGCAAAAATAACTTTGCAGGGAGTAAAAGACAAGCCAGGAGTTGCATCTGCAATTTTTAAACCGTTATATGAAAATAATATTGTTGTTGATATGATTGTGCAAAATATTTCTTCAGACAACTCTAAAACTGATATTACTTTTACGATTAAAAGAGATGACTTAAGTAAAACTAAAAAACTAATTGAACAATTAAAACAAAATCTCGATTATGATAAATTTATTTCAGACGATAAGGTTTCTAAAGTTTCAATAGTAGGAGCTGGAATGATCACTCATCCAGGAGTTGCTTATAAAATGTTTAACGCGCTTGCTTCAAAAAAAATTAATATTCAAGTTATATCCACTTCTGAAATTAAAATTTCTGTTTTAGTAGATGAGCAAAATACAAAAGAGGCGGTTCAAGTCATTCATCAAATGTTTGAACTTGACAAATAATGAGTGAGATTAGACCGTTTAGGGTTATCAATAGAAGAAAATCCAAACAAATTAATGTTGGCAAGGTTCTTATTGGTGGTAACGCTCCCATTTCAGTTCAGTCCATGACCAATACTCTTACAACAGATATTCCTGGAACGGTTAAGCAAATTAACGATCTCGAGGAAGCAGGTGCTGATATTGTAAGAGTTTCTTGTCCTGATGAAGATTCTACTAAAGCTCTATCAAAAATAGTTCAGCAAACTAATATTCCTATAGTTGCTGATATTCATTTTCATTATAAAAGAGCTATTGAAGCAGCCAAAGCTGGAGCGAGTTGTTTAAGAATTAATCCTGGAAATATAGGATCGAAAGAAAGAGTTGCAGATATAGTAAAAGCAGCAAAGGATTTTAATTGTTCAATTAGAATCGGAGTTAATGGAGGATCTTTAGATAGCAGTTTGCTCGAAAAATATAAAGAACCTTGCCCTGAAGCTTTGGTCGAAAGTGCAATGAATAATATTAAAATTTTAGAAGATTTAGATTTTTATAATTTTAAAATTAGCGTTAAAGCATCTGATATTTTTTTAGCAACAAGTTCTTATAGATTATTAGCGTCCAAATGTGATTATCCTCTTCATTTGGGAATTACCGAAGCAGGTAGTTATTTTGTTGGAACGGTTAAATCTTCAATAGGGATGGGCATGTTATTAATGGAAGGCATTGGAGATACAATTCGTGTTTCTTTATCTTCCGATCCCATTGATGAAATTAAAGCTGGGTTAGAAATTTTAAAAAGTTTAAATTTAAAAAACAGAGGAGTAAAAATTATTTCCTGCCCGTCTTGCGCTAGACAAGCATTTGAAGTTATTAAAACTGTAGAAATATTAGAAAAAAAATTATCTCATATTAAAGAGTCGTTAACCCTTTCCATAATTGGTTGTGTTGTCAATGGTCCAGGAGAAGCCTCGCAAACGGATATTGGTTTAACTGGCGGGGGTAAAGGAAATAATATGATTTATCTCCATGGCCTCGCCGATCATAAAGTTCCGTCTGAACAAATAATCGATCACATCGTTTCTTTGGTAGAACAAAAAGCTGCTGAGATCAGATCAGGAAACTAACTTAATTATCATGATACCAATTGAGAAACTTCAAAATATTTTAAATCGTTATAATGAATTAGAAAGTTCATTATCCAAAACCGATATTGATAAAAAAGAGTTTGTAAAAAATTCTAAAGAATATTCATCAATCGGTGAGGTTATTGATACTGTTAGAAAATTTATACAACTTTATAAAGATAAAGATAATTTAAGAAAAATATTAGATGATAAAAATTCTGATAAAGAAATTCGTGAAATGGCGGAAGTAGATTTGCAGGTAATTAAAGAACAGGAAGTGGAGTATGAAAAAATTATAAAGGTTTTTCTTTTGCCTAAAGATGAGGCCGATGAAAAAAATGCTATTGTTGAAATTAGGGCTGGAACGGGAGGGTTAGAAGCTTCTTTGTTTGCCTCTGATCTTTTCAATATGTATCAGAAAGTGGCCTCTATCAATGGCTGGAGAGTAGAGGTGTTATCCGCATCTTCTAGCGAAGCTGGTGGTTTTAAAGAAGTTATATTTTCCATAACTGGAAAAAATGTATTTTCTAAGCTTAAGTTTGAGTCAGGAGTTCACAGAGTGCAGAGAGTTCCTGATACAGAAACGCAAGGTAGGGTGCACACATCTGCTGCAACTGTAGCTGTTTTAGCGGAGGCAGAAGATGTTGATATTAAAATCGACGAAAACGATCTAAGAATAGACGTTTTTAGATCAAGCGGTCCTGGAGGACAATCTGTGAATACAACTGATAGTGCAGTTAGAATTACTCATATTCCAACTGGAGTAGTAGTTTCCCAGCAAGATGAGAAATCACAACATAAAAATAAAGCCAAAGCGATGAAAATTTTAAGATCAAAATTATACGAAGCAGAAAGATTGAGAATTGAAAAAGAAAGATCTGTTGCACGAAAAAGTCAAATTGGCAGCGGAGATAGATCTGAAAGAATCAGAACTTATAACTTTCCACAAGGTAGAGTAACAGATCATAGAATTAATCTTACCATGCACAAGTTAACAGGATTTTTAGCTGGAGATGATTTTTCAGAAATGTCTGATGCCTTGCAGATTAAACATCAAGAAGAATTATTAGAGACTGTAAAATAATTTAAATGACTACAATTTTAGAAACGTTAAACAAAAGTTATCAAGATTTATATAATCAGAATATAAAAACAGCAAAGATAGATTCCGAAATAATTTTAGCAGAAGTATTAAAAGTCTCTAGACTAAACTTAATCACCAAACAAAACACATCAATAAATCGAGACCAGCAAAATTTATACAATAGCCTTATTGAAAGAAGAAAAAAAAATGAACCGGTTGCTTATATTCTTAATAAAAAAGAATTTTGGAATGAGAGTTATTTTGTTGATCAAAGAGTTTTGATACCAAGACCTGAAACTGAAGTTATAATTGAAATGTTATTAAAAAAAATTAATAATAAATCAAAACCTTTTTGTATTTTAGATATTGGATGTGGATCTGGATGTTTGCTTATTTCTTGTTTGCAAGAACTTCGCAGGTCTAAAGGAGTTGGGGTAGACATAAGCTCTGCAGCTTTAGAAGTGGCTCATATAAATATTAATCAAAATCAATTAGGTAGTAGAGCAAAATTAATCAAACAAGATTTATTTAAATTAAATGTAAAAAAAAAATTTGATATTATTTTATCTAATCCACCTTATTTGACTGATATAAATTATACAAAATTAGAATCTGATGTTAAAAACTACGAACCAAAAATGGCCTTGGTTGGAGGAGTTGATGGATTGAAGTTTTATAAAAAAATTATTTCTATCGCGTCAGCCTCTCTTAATAAAAATGGTTTTTTGGGATTGGAAATGGGAGATCGTCATTATAAAGAAATAAAAAAATTTTTATTTGCCAATTCTTTTAAGATTATTGATAAATTTAAATTAATTAATGGTGAAATTCGTTGTATTTTAGCAATGAAAATTAGTTAATTTTGTTTTGACAAATGTTAAATAATATGTGAACTTCAACTTATCTATTAATTAATTTTTTATTTTAAATAGAAACAACAATCAAAATGACAAGCTTTGTAAGAAGACCTAGGGGTCGTAATAATTTAAGATCTAATAACAGAAGACCTAATAATAATTTTAGAAATAATGGATCTGGGCAAGTAGTTTCGCTTGGAGAATCCGGTAATTCTAACAATTTTGGAAGAAACAGAAACGGTGGAAACCGTAATTCCGGTAATATTTTAAAACTTTTAGAAAAGTACAGAACTCTTGCAAATGATGCTCTTTCAGCTGGGGACATAATACTAGCCGAAAGCTACTTTCAGCATGCGGATCACTTTGTTAGACAGCTTCCTGAGCAGCGACCAGTTATAAAAAATAGTGAAGAGAGTGAAGAAGTAAAAAGTTCTGAGAGTGAAGTGGCTGAAGAAAATGGCAATATAGAGATTTCAGAAGACCAGCCAGAAGAGTCGTTACCAACCAGCGTTAAGTAACTTATTTATTAGTTTTTGAAATTAGCATGAGTTCATTAATTTTTTGAATTTCTTTAATAAAATTTTCTTTATTTTTTTTAGTTAAATTTTTTCCAGATGGTAAATTTAGTTTTTGTGAATTAACTCTTTTATTATTTACCAAAACTTCATAGTGAAGATGAGGCCCCGTAGATCTTCCGGTGCTACCTACATAACCAATAACTTGTCCTTGTTGCACTCTTGATCCAGATTTAATATTTTTTCCAAATCGTGATAAATGCGCATAAGCAGTTTTGTATGTTGAGTTATGTCTTATTCTGACATATTTTCCATATGCGCCATACCACGAAGCTTTCTCAATCACTCCTGATCCTGATGCCATAATAGGTGTTCCTCTTGGCGCAGCAAAATCTGTTCCTTGATGTAATTTATTGTAACCTAATATGGGATGTTTTCTAAAACCAAAAGTAGAAGAAAGTCTTGCTCCGTTAATTGGAGTTTTCATTAAAGCTTTTTCAATACTCTTTCCGTCTGGAGTATAATAACCAATGATATTCTCTTCATCTTTGAATCTATAAAGCAACATTTCTTTTCCATTATTTTTCATATAGGCAAAAATTATATTTCCATTCTTGTAAGGTTCTCCTTGATCATCCTCAAAACGTTCATACAATATTTTAAACTCATCATTTGCCCTAATGTCTCTTTGAAAATCAATTTCGAAACCAAAAATTCTAGCAAACTCTATTATTATTTCAGCATCAACCCCAATTTTTATTGCAGAGTTATAAAGACTATTTTTAATAACCCCTTTTGCTAAAAAATTTACTTTTTCTAGATTTTTTGTGACAAGTTTTAAATCATAATTATCTTTATTTGCGTAAAGATATGCAGTCGAAAGGTTGTCTATTTGGAATGACAATCTTGAAATTTTTATTTCCTTATCTTTTGTTTCCAAAACAAGTTGTATTAATTGCCCTTTTTGAATTTTTCTTATGTCAATTTTTTTTTCAATTTTAGAATAAATCTTATTAATTTCTAATTGAGGTATTTTTTCTTTTAATAAAATTTTTTGAAGAGAATCTCCGCTTTCAACTTTAATAATTTTTTTATTATTTTGATTATTTTTTTTAATTAAAAAAAAAGAATAAATATTATTTAGCTCTTTGTTAAATTCTTCATTTATTTCAAAAGATTTATTTTGATCTGCCTTTGGTTTGTTTAAAAAAAATAATGTAAAAGCAATTAATATAAAAACTGTTATAGTAAATAATTCTTTAGAAAAATTATTGATTTTTAGTTTTTTCATTTTTTTTTGATTTTAAAACAATTTATAGTTGATAATTAGTCAAAAAAGGAAAAAAACCCAGTAAAATGATGTTTTTCTTCCATTCTAACTATTGACTTGTTTGGTATTTAACAATATTACCACGAGTCCTTGCACTGAATAATTCAGTTATTTAGGTGCAATTTATACAAAAAACATAACAAAATTAAGGAAAATTCTTTCTTTAAATAGAGAATTTTCAGTAGTTTTGTTGAGCTCTTGAAATCGTAAATTTGGAAGAGAAGCGTGGAC
>Ga0129336_10001350_pt1 | contig 14828 bp, 17 predicted proteins | sample CPB6_02_DNA_FD_96878 | JGI IMG/M metagenome (GOLD analysis project Ga0129336, IMG submission 96878) | Freshwater to marine salinity gradient microbial communities from Chesapeake Bay, USA - CPBay_Sum_0.6_0.2_DNA | ecosystem: Environmental > Aquatic > Marine > Coastal | place: USA: Chesapeake...
CTTGGATGTCATCATGGATGCCTTGGTCGTAATGAATGCCATTGTTGTTCTCCATTTACTATAATTAACTATATTATATTTCTAAAATTTCGCTGCACGGTCTTACAATATCCCTCCAGCTTATCTCAAAATGTGGTATATATGACTCGTCAATATATATGTTCCATAGTTTATCTTTGAATTTGTCTTTACACAATACATCATAGATTGATTTTATCCGACCAAGCGGTCCTTTGTATTCACTTGGTCGTGGTTTTACACCCGTCGGATATCGTATGTGCCATTCAAGAGACAAAGCCTCATGTTTTGTTAACATGTCACATGTCACAATACACAGATATTTCCAGTGATTAGAGCCGTACTGTTTGGACTCTGTTGTTGTATACTTTGCACCACCTTTTATTATATTATTATGTTGACGTATCCTTTTTTTAAGGTCCACAGTATATCCATTGTATGTTTTATTATCTTTGACATTGTATAGAATGTAACAGTAACAATATACCATAATATATATTCGATTAAAAACACCGATATTTAACAATGACAATGATATGGATATACATGGTATTTTTTCTCAGTTTTCGATAATGAACTTTTTTAAACATCCAGGTGGAGTACTAGGTCCTAAGCAGATTGAGTCTTTGAAAACAGTTCAATCAAGAACCGACACGTATTCTAAAAAAGCTTTTGCAAAACTTAAAAGTATAACGCCTTTGGATTACAAACCTTGTGTAATTAAACATGTCAATATTGGTCCTTAAGGTAGAGGACAAGGAAAAAAGGAATTTACAAACGATTGCACACAAGCTTATCTCCAAGTGCTTATGTGGATAATTACCAATGACAAAAGACATTGTGATGTAAGCGTCAAGATAATAAACGCATGGTGTCAAGGATGTGAAAAGTTTGAAGGATCGAATGCCCCATTGGAAGCAGCATGGGGGATAACTGCACTTGTGCGCGCAGCAGAGTTATTGAAATACACATGGAGTGGATTGAACGGAATGAACGGAATGAACGGATGGCCATCCGAAACAGAAAAACACTTGATGGTTTTTATTGACAAGTTGATGTGGCCAGTCCTGACAACACGGTATAACGAGATTATACGTTGGAAAAATAACTGGATATTGACTATTATTGAAGCTTTACTTCAGATTTCTATATTCAAGAATGATTTGAAAACATTTAACAAATATGTCAAGGAATTCGGTGATATATGTACGTGTTGTATTTATCCATCGGGACAAAACAGTGAAACAAAACGTGATTTGATGCATTGTGCATTTCAAATAGGGTCGCAAATACAGATAGCAGAGATGTGTCATCATCAAGGTTTGAACATGTACGATTGTCTATATATAACTCTGGAGTATCACGCGGGGATATTGAATGGAGTTATTCCAGAAAATGTGAAACAAGACGAGCTGAAATATGTATGGTTTACTCATAGCGCATGGACAGTTGGACTGAATCACTTTGAGAACCGTGTAAAACGACCAATGCCACAGTTACGGAAATTGATTGAGAGACATACACCAGAGCAAGCATTGTTTAATTGGGGGCCTGGTTGGGTGCACTTTCAGACTTATTAATATATTCATCAGATACAACACCACCGTTACCTGTTGTAATGACTCTATTAGCAAACTTGAGCAAATATGGGTCATGTGTGATCATGATAATGGTCTTACCTACCATTACTTTTTCTAACAGGTAATGAATGATTTTCTTTGTATCTTCGTCGACTGATGATGTTGGTTCATCCATGATTATTATATCTGGGTTCATTAAAATGGCTTTTAGGATCCATACAATTTGACGTTGTCCACCTGATAGCTTGGACCCATGCATACCAACATTAGTATCTAGTTTTTGTGGAAGACCATCAATGAATCTGTGAAGACCAAGGTCGCGCACTAGTTGTTCAACTTTGTCTTTTGATACGTTTTGACCTTCGAGACCATACGTAATGTTTTCATACACGCTTCTGTTTAGTAATATAGGTGTTTGTGGGATGTATATTATACGCCTTCGAATTTCATTGTTGTTTATTTTTGAGAACGGTACACCGTCAAGGAAGACTTCACCTCGTTGTGGTAATTGGTATTTAAGCATCATGTTAATCAATGTGGATTTTCCTGAGCCTATTTCTCCGACAATGAGAGTTACTTCATTAAATCTAATGTTAAGGTTCAAGTTTTTGAATACAGGACGTTCACTATCGTCAGTTATATAATTGAAGTCAACGTCTTGAAAGTGAATTCCCGATGTCACACGAGCTGGAAGGTTGTATGGTTCCCTGTGTACATCGCAATATTCAAACGTATTCATCGAATGTTTAATAATACCCCATCGGAGCAAGATATCTTTCCATGAAGACAATGTGACGAGTATAATATTAAGTATGATAAATGATATGATTAACAATGTTACAAAAGTACCTGACGACATTTTATTGTTTGTCACTTGTTTATAGCAGTAATAACACAAGAATACAATATATAATAATATCAATGGAATCCCAATATATTTACTGACCAATGAACATTTTAATGTTTCTTCGGTATAATAGCTGTAATCTTTCTGGTATTTATTTAGACGTTCAAATTCTGCATCCATTTTATTAAAACTCATGACAGTAATCATGTTACGTAATACATCGTCAACATCTGCAAAAAGCATGGTAAAGTTTTCATCGCGTAATACTGCAGACTTGCTACACGTATTGAATGATGTTGACAACGTTAAAACGAATATAAATAAGATAATTACCAAGGGAATACACAACTTCCAATCAATAAATGCAATGTATACTAATGAAAACAATACGGTTATAATATATGGTATGATCATACCCTTGATGTGGTCAACATAATTATACAATATGTTTGGCAGTTTGATAATCTTTGATATAACTCCTCCAATCTCAAGATCGTTGTATCTGTTGGTCCTTGTGGCGAAAAGATGAGCCATCATTTTCTCACGAATAAACTTATTCATTGCAGGATGGAGTTTTGTCTCCACAAAGTCTCCTAAAATGTATGATATTTGAATTACAATAATAAGTGCAGATATTACTAATATGACAAATGTAAAGCTTTCGCCATTTTTTACTTTGTTATATAATTTACCAATCATATGAGGCATTAGAATGTCACGAAGTGGAATTGCAAGAAGCAATAGCATATATGCAGTAAATGTTAGCTTGTTTTCCTTAATAAAACCAATAATTAACTTGTTAAAGGTCATGTCATTATGACATTCTAACTTGTTATTAATACTGTCACTCATTAATATAGTGTAGAAATTTTACACTTTTCCGAAATTGGCTAGTTTATTTAATAAGATTCCAAGCACAATATACACAGCTACTACGGCAAGGAAGAACTTAAGTGTTGCCGCCAAAACAGGTATCAATTGAATATTCTGTTTGACATTTTTAAAACTTTCTCTTAATAAAAGCCGATCTCCCACGACAGCTTTAGATAGTTGATACATGCCTGGCATTAACAAGTCGTTGACAAGAACATCAACAAAGTCTGCTGCAACTTTTCCTAATGTTTCTCCAGCCGCTAGGATTGGAAGCCCATTTTTAGCAAGGAATATAAATAAATCTGTTGTTCCTGACATTTATTTTAATAGAAGAAGTTACATAAGGATATATAATGTAAAATGAATAATGTTGTACGACCTTCCACTTTGCCACATCCAAGTGAAACATGATGAGATCAATATACTTGATGTCCATGCCGAAGTAAAATTATACTGTGACAAGGTATTGTACGAATTTACACGAAACACAAAGTTGGATCAAGATGACATGATTACAATAACATCTTATTTAGATGATTGGTACGATCGAATGAAGAATCATTATATGAAAATGAAGAATTTAGGAAAACATGATTATTATGAAGAGTACCATGGCAGTTGTAAGTTTCCAAACTTCAGTATTTCAACAGTATTTTCTATTTTCTGAAACCACAATTTATATCCTATTATTTTTTTTGGCAGATATATTTGCTAGAAAATATAAATAAAGAATAGCAAGTAAAGAATAAGAGAAGTGCGTAAACATGAAAAGATCATTATTAAATGATTCCATATTACGATCTGCAATGGCAAGTAAAATAACGTATGCAAAAACAGTACAAAGAGCAATTACAATGCCAATATGCAAGCAATACTTAGGTCATATGTGTACAGAGAATGATACAACAGTAATAAATGCTAAAGCGACTGGGGCACATGCATATGTATGGCACACAGGTGATAACTCTATGACGGTTGCTTTTAAAGGTTCAAGTACACCAAAAGATATATTGAACTTGATGGACGTACGGTATCATGAATTTAGTTTTAGTCATTCAAAAATGTATATTCACAATGGTGTTTTAAGAATGTTCAGAAGCATTGAATCCGAGCTTTCAAACCATATTTTGGGAAATCCAATATCAACGCGTAACAAATATATAACGTTTTGTGGCCATAGTCTAGGTGGATCACTAGCTATGCTAGCAGCAGCGTATTATGGTAATCTCTCCGTAAAAAATATTGAAATATCTTGTCACACTTTTGGTGCACCTAAAATTGGTGATTCAAGGTTTATTGAATGGTTCAAAGACGGAGTAAATGATTCTATTTTTATAAATACATCTAATGACATTATACCGTTCTTACCAATTGGGTTGTATGAAAATCTTGATGATGTTTCTTTAACATTGAATTCATTTGGAAGAGTAGACAACGATATATTATGTTTAGATCAACCAAATCCAATTATTTCACACGATTTAGATACTTACATATCAAGTTTGATATTGTATTCAAATATGTTAAAGACACCACTTGATACTTAAAATAAGAAATATTAAAATCTTAAAATAATATATATCAAAGAAAATGCGTAATTGTATGTATTCCGCTCAAGGTGCCCTTATGTGTAATAATAAAACTGTAGAAAAATACGAGAACTTTCCTATGACCATGACTACCGATCAAGTCCCACAAACCATGCAAGTCCCACCTGTTGCTATGACTACCGATCAAGTCCCACAAACCATGCAAGTCCCACCTGTTGCTATGATGAGTGGATATATGACACCGAGCATGGGCTTTGAAGGCGATGTATCAGGTGATATGGTTGCCCCTCCTTCAATGTCACCAATCTTTGAAAGCGCTCCTGCACCCTTCATGAACCCATCACAAATCGAAAGGTTCTATGAAGAGGCATCATTTGCCCAAAGACACAATGTTTAGTTGCGCCTGGTTTAGCTAATTTTTTTATTTGATAATTGTACAATGTTATCACGTACTTACAAAATAAGCAATTATAACATAAAAAAACAATATATTTTTAACAAGAGATATGTTACAAAAAGAAAAGCTTTAACAGACACCGTTGTTCCTCAAGAATTAAATGTCCCAAGTATTCCACAAGAACAGAAGCAAAGTGCGAGCTTGAACAATATCGAAAGTGTTTCTGCTCCTGCATTAAAAGACGATGACGACATGACTGTCATTAGCAAGTCGCCTAATATTGAATTGTTCATGACTATGAGGATAATGTCAGAATTTATTGGGCTTTTTATCCAAATCATGTTTGCAATAGCGATTTTTTTGTTTACTGTGGTAAACATACGTTCATTAACACAACAAGGTGGTGGTGGAATTGCTGGCTTTGTCTCAAGTAAGAAATATGAAAAAGATGTGGAAAAAGTTGGTATTACATTTAATGATGTCGCAGGACTTGATTCTGCAAAAACCGAACTGCAAGAAGTTGTTGATTTCTTGAAAAACCCTGAGAAATATGTCAGAATGGGTGCTAAGATTCCCAAAGGATGTCTCTTGACAGGTGGTCCAGGGCTGGGTAAAACGTTGCTAGCGAAAGCCGTTGCAGGAGAGGCTAATGTTCCTTTTCTTTCTTCATCTGCTTCGGAGTTTATTGAACTATTTGTTGGCGTTGGAGCAGCAAGAATCAGAGATTTGTTTAAAAAGGCAAAAGAAAAAGCTCCATGTATCATATTCATTGATGAGATAGATGCCATAGGTAAAGCCAGAAGTAGTGGGAATATGCCAGGGAATGATGAACGGGATCAGACAATAAATCAATTATTAACAGAAATGGATGGTTTTGATACCAGTGCAGGGATTGTAATTATAGGTGCCACCAATCGTGCAGACATTCTGGACTCTGCATTAGTACGACCTGGTAGATTTGATAGACAAATAACGCTTGAACTCCCTGGTATCAAAGCAAGAGAAGCAATTCTTGATGTACATGCCAAAGGCAAGCCACTAGATGAATCTGTGAATCTTGCCAAGGTGGCAAAAAATACACCTGGTTTTTCAGGTGCACAACTAGCAAATTTACTCAATGAATCTGCTATTTTAGCTGCTCGCAAAGGTAAAGAAACGATATCAACGATTGACATTGACGAAGCCCTTGATAGAATTTATCTGGGTCTTGCTAAGACTGATGTTGTAGTTTCGTTGGACAAACGAAAGTTGGTTGCATTTCATGAAGCAGGTCATGCACTTGTTGCGCTAAAAATAGGAGATTTCGATTTTATTAAGAAGGTATCTATAATTCCACGTGGTGGAGCGGGTGGTGTGACTGTTTTTGAGCAAGATACAGAAAGATCAGAGTCTGGGTTGTATTCCAGAAAGTATTTGGAAAACCAGTTAGCAGTTGCATTAGGTGGACGTGTAGCTGAAGAGATTGCTGTTGGTTTACCGAATATAACTACAGGTGCATACAGTGATTTAGAAAGGGTTCAACAAATTGCACGATCAATGGTTGTAAATTACGGATTTAGTGACAAACTTGGTCATGCAAGTTGGAAACAAAATGAAGGTTTTAATAAAATTTATTCTGAAAAGACTCTGTTGGAAATTGACAGCGAAGTGAAAAAGCTTGTTGAAATGGCTTACAAAAGAGCAAAAAATATTATATTGAACAACATGGAACTTTTCAAAGATATATCAGACATGTTGATTGAAAAAGAGACGATAAACAGTGATGATATTCAAATGATGGAAGCAAAAAGAATATAAAGTCGTAAGACATAACTTGCTACTTACACATAAAAAAACTGAGGAGTTGTTATAACACTTTTTCACGTATTATAAATTTATTTAAGTACATTTTTATTAAATGAAAAAAAGAAACCCTAACCAAAACTTTTATCATTCGTTTGTTTAAAGAAATATAATATGATATCAAAAGAAACTAAAAATTGCAAAAACATATCAATATCAGACACTGAATCTATTGATATGTTGGAAAATAATATAAAGACTTCAGAAGGAATTCACGACGTTCACGACATTCAAAATTCTATATACAAATGGCATAAAATTGTAACATTAACTTATATGTTAAATTCGTTTGTTCATAATAAAGTACCTATTAATTTTAGTATGTCGTATATCTGATTGATAAAATATATCTATGTGTTGTATTAAAACATGGCAATGACTTATGTCACGTTTGCGTTAGACGACAGTCAAGACTTCAAAACAAACCTAGAAAATCATATGTTCTTGATACAGAAATTGGTATCAATCACATTTGGTTACAAAATGAGTATGACAGTTGAGAGAGTTTCATTTGTAGATTACGAAAAGAAAACATTCTATACTTCCTTCCCTTTCAACACGCAGTTACAAATTCATAATACGTCTACCATGCAAACGTTTGGTTTTGGACGATACAACGGTGCATTTTTTGATGTTATTCTAAGAATGAATGACGGTAATCCAATGAATTTGAAGATATTTTACGGTATTGGTGATGAAACGCCACAAAAGCAACAAGATAATATGATATTCATTTTAGGTGAGAATAGAAAGTGTTACAAAAAAGGTAGAGTCACTTTAATCGATTATAATGGCGACATGATAAGTCTGACTGAGGCCAAAAAGCTTGAGAAGAACGAGAAGAAAAAAAATGTACATGAAACATAAATGTCATGTACATACAACTACAACATACAAGGGAAATTGATGTGTAACGAGTACTTTGTTGCAAACAACAAGCGACAAGAGGAAGAAATAAAAGAATATCCAGGTGATATATCATATAATTTTTCACCAACTAATGAGAATAACGTGTTTGTATGGAACGGTTCATTGTTTGCAGAGAAGTTGTCTCAATATTTTATTAAAGAACAATTGTAATTTTTTTCTATTAATCAAAAAGAAAAGATGTCCCGTCTTGCAGTTGTATCATTATGTGCGTTATTTGTAATTATTACAGTAATCATGGGATATATTTTGATGAAACGTCAACTAGATATTTGTGAATATACAGGTTTCGAGGAATACGATATCATGGAATTTTTTGAACAAGAACCTCAAGTACCGCGATCAAAGATAGCAATTGCAACATTGATGCGAAAACCGATAGATCTTCCAATTTGGCTTAAACACCATAGGAAAATGGGTATAACCACATTCTTTATAAGGTTAGAAGATAGTCCAAGTTGGGAAGAGTATTTAGCATCTCAGGAAGATGTTGTGTTTGAAATTAGTAATAGCGACAAAAGCGGAAATAATTATGAAACGCTAATGTACCGTCAGCTTGACTTTGTCAACAAGACTTTGGAGCAAGCCAAAAAGATGAAAATCAACTGGTTATTCCATATCGACGCAGATGAACTCCTTCATGGTCAATTAAATTTCATAGATGATTTGCATGATAAGTATAAGTGTTTAAGACTGGAAAATGCCGAAGCAGTATTTAAAGAAGATGATAATACGTGTTTTTCGGCAGTGAAATTTTTAAAATGTGGCAAGAATGCTCCATGTAAATCGTACGTAAATGGAAAAGGTGCAGGGCGTATTGAAGACGGGGTCATGTTGGCTGGACCACATCATTTTTCTTTTAATAAACAAATTCAAGGCGACAACGTCTATGAAATACCATTTGACATATTACACGTATTACACTTCGATTCATGCTCTCTTGGTGTATGGATTGAAAAATTCAAACATCTCAGTAAAAATGCCAAGGACAACGTGCCATTTCCATATTACAGAGAGAGTATTGATGCAGCAGTAAAGGCTTTTAATGTTTATAAAGAGCATAACATTAAAGACTTGAAAGATATTGATGATGAACTTGTGTACAATATCAACGAACCATTATCTTAACCAGACATCACCCAACAACATTTTCCACACCTTCGGATACATATTGGATATATTTGATCCATGACTACCCCACAAAGAGGTCCTGGTACACTCTCCATATACAAACAATCAGCGTTATCTTCGCCACCATCAAATTTGATGTTTTCGTTATGAACCAATATATCATCTGAGAGTATCTGGTTCAATGCTAGTTTCGTTAGCTTTGTTGCATATCGGCCACTAAAAATAGTATTTGCCATCATAAGATCTGCATCAAACGATTTTGCTTCTTTTTTTTCGTGATCAAGAGTACCTTTTGTAATTACCTTGATAATATGCAATGTTTTAAACATAACTTCAATTCTTACTGGACCGTCGACAGTAACTATCATCAAATCTGGTGTACCGAAAATGTTGATCAAGTTGTTTTGAATGAATACCATCGGTGTATGTTCATCTTTATGCACGATGTTGTTTGGTTTTTTAAATTTGATATATTCGTCAGTATCTATGAAAGCAACAAGATCATCTAACGATAACGATTTGATATATTTCCATCCGTTCTTAGTAAGAATTTCTGTATCAAAGGATATATAAGCCATTGTGATCAAACATACAGCACATATATACAAGATATAATCAATTTTTACTTAAAGGTAAAACATTCAAATAAATTGTAAATGGATAGTCACAAGATTAATGTTGTACTTGATGTGAGTAATGCAGTTGACGTTGACTTTATCAAATGGTACAATAATATTGACGAAGAACAACGGCTTCATAGGCTCCGCGAAGTATTGATGATTGGTCATTATGTCGTCAAGAATGGCATAGGTCAATACTATAATGTGTGCGCGTGTACACAAGATGCACATCAAGAGCTGATATCAAAATTATCACAAGAAAATCAAACAATGAAAGAATATTACACACATATGTTTGAAACAAGATACAATGACATTATTTCTGGATATGAACAACGTATAAAACATTATAATGAACAATTAAAATCGTTGGAAACATGTGTTATGAATGCAAGAGACGAAGCAAGACGTGAAAAAGATGACGAATACAAGGAACATATTCAATGGTTACATGACAAGCTCGATGAGAAAACTAAAGAGATGTTGAGCATTGTAAGCAATCGTGAGCGAGATATACTAACAGAACGTCATTCAGAACACGTAACAAACCTAGAATCACATATTGTAAGTTTAAGGACACAACTTGATGTATTTAAAAGTACTAACCGCTATAAAGGAGAGATTGGGGAAGAGATGCTCCGTGATTTTATGAGACGAAACTTTCCTAAATGCGAAGTAAAAGACATGTCTGGGTTTGGTGGAATGTCGGACATACATGTTATTGATGAATATGGTCAAATAGTTGTTATAGAAAGCAAGAACAAAGCAAATATTGCATTAACAGATGTTGACAAGAGCATTAGAGATATTGAACTTTTGCGAAGTCGTCTCGGATCACAATTTGCAGGATACATTTTTGTAAGCCTCCGAAGTACAAATATTCCCAGAAAAGGTGATATTTGTTTTGAAGTTATATCTGACGTACCAACATTTTGGTATGGTGCATCAGAAGGTGAGAACATGGAACAAAACTTTGTCAAGCTGGTAAAAATTTTGTTCTGCCATGGCAAAATAAAAAAGAGTGTGAAAGTCGATGAAGAACGAGTTGTCGCCATGTTGAACTCTTATATCAACATGATGAAAGCTAACAAAAAAACACTTGTGAGTCTTTTGGATTCTAACAAGCAAAATAGAGTGATGTTGGAGTCATTGCAGTCAAGTAATGACAACATGTTTGTACAAATATGTGACTTTTTAAGTCAAGAAATTCCATCATCATCAACTATGGTAATGTCTCATCAATGTTTTTCATGCAAAAGGATTTTTAATACGGAAAGAGGACTAAAACAACACAAATGTAAACAAACGTTATAATGATTTAAGCATTATATTTATTTAAGCCATAGTTATCTTAAAAACTACATGATGATATCCGCGTTTATAAAATTATTTCTTCTTATGGGGGTGATGCGTGTCACAGGGCAGCAATTTCCCTATCCATGTGAACACTCGCCTAACAACAAATCGTTATACATAGAAGGGACCAACTCGACATGTATCAAGATTAAAAAGGACAATGTGTGTACACAAAACATGTGTTGTTCGATGGAAGTATATAGATTTGAGATGCTTTTACATAACGGTATGGGGGAAAATATAGTATATATAGCTTTAAATAATGGTGGTATGAATGCTCAGTACGAGGTAAGAAATAATATCTTAAAGGTCAAAGACATAGACCTTGATACGGATTATTGCTTCGGTCTTCCAAATAATATGACAATCTTTGACCTTTGTGGAGGAGCATGTATGTATTCTATTGTAGATCCATTCGGTTGGTGTTGCCCAATTTCTAGTTTTTACTCAAGGCCTCCATCGAGTCCAATTTATAGTCCATCCTTTCATCAGCCACCGTTACCATTACCGTATCCGATATCTCCGAACTTCCCTCAAGCTCCCCTAGATCCTCCTAATTTCCCACCATATCCAAATTATCCAGATTATCCTAATTCTCCGGATTCTCCGAACTCTCCGAACTCTCCGAACTCTCCGAACTCTCCGAACTTCCCTCAAGCTCCCCTAGATCCTCCTAGTTTCCCACCATATCCAAATTATCCAGATTATCCTAATTCTCCGAACTCTCCGAACTTCCCTCAAGCTCCCCTAGATCCTCCTAGTTTCCCACCATATCCAAATTATCCAGATTATCCTAATTCTCCGGATTCTCCGCCAGTATCTAGAGATCCTCCAGGATCGCCTTCGCCAGCAATTTTATCCCCACCTCCTCAGATCAACTTTCCATATTGTGAATGCAGGACGATTTCAAGCAGATTCACTCTTGAGTATATATATAGTCCGTCTGCATCAGAACATTGTTTTCAAGTTCAAATCCGTGACACATGTCCTGTGCCATTATCTCCCTGTTGTGAGTTTACCCTCAACAAAATAGAGTTCGACATTAACCCTGTTTGTCTTTCGGGTATTCAAATGTTTGTTGTAAATGGCATTGTCAGATCCCCTAACTATTCACGCAACCCTGGACCTGTTGCAAAGGTAACAAATCTTAACATTCCGTTTAATATGACAAATGGTCTCGAAGTTTGTATGCATATGTCGTCTATATGTACATCACTTGAGAAGTTTTGTAACGGCGATACATGCAGATATGCTATTTTTGAAAGCCGAGAAACCAATACAAAGTGTTGTGTTACAAGTACAACAATCATTTGATAAAAAATAGTAGTATATATAAAACATGGCCAAAAGACAACAGTCAGGTGGGTATCAACAACAACAACAACTTCAAAACAACCAGGGATTAACAGCAGGACTTGCATCCGGTGTTGCAGGGGGAGTGATGAATGCAGGTGGTGTTACTGTTAGCAACTGTCCTGCAGACGATCAAAGTTTTTATTGCAAATTTGTACGAGGGTTTAATATATTCAAGATGCTATTGTTTATAATAATTATCATAGCTGTAGTGTACTTCATTTATGTTATGTTTTTTGCCAATAAAAAGAGACGTTAAGTGACATTATTTTTTATTATTTCAAAGCGTTTTGATACAAATAAAATCATTTGATTAACCTAAATAAATGGATAAAACGAATTTCTGGATCATCGTTTTTCTTGTTGTATTGCTTGCTTGTTGCTTGATATTTGTTTTATGGGCAAAAAACTTTAAAAGACATGCAATGGAACATGTAACTCGGGACTCTCGGGACATCAAGCAAAAACTTCAGAAAATAGAAGATGAGCAAGGAGGTATTGAAAGTCTTTCAGACAAACAAACGTACGTACTTGCAGATACGTATCATTATGGGCGATATGGAAAACCTTTGAATGTGAAAAAGGCAATTGACTTGTATCTGCAATCAATTGGCAAATCTTCAAATCTCGAACACATTGGCAAATGTTACATGGCCATTGCAAGAGTGTATATAGAAGGGTGGAAAGATCATCGTCCAGATGCTGTCAAAGCTATTAAATGGTTTTTGAAATCAATAGAATGCGGATACGAAGACGGAATACTGGAAATTGCAAAAATATACATGTATGGTTTACACCCATATTATCTTCCAGACAAGCTGACAGCTGGCAAAATATACAGTATCGTGCTATACAATCAAAAATTTTCTGATTCGGCACGTACAATGTGCACAGAACATTTGAAACAGATAGCACAAATGGGTTATTCTGATCTTGATGCTGCTCCTGAAGCAGGGAGAACATATTACACACTTCCATTCAACATAGAAGAAAAGATTTCGATTTGTTTAGAATCGGCAAATACAAGACACGTTGAGTGGATACATACTTCATCGTTTGTCCCAACCCTGCAAAATGAGACAAGGATTGCGACAAAGAACCAAGATGAAACAAATACAAATGTTCTAGACTTTATACCTGTACAAAAGATTTATAACGACTCTCAGAACGTTCATAGTTCAACAGTACAAAATGCTGCGCAAAACACTATTGAATATATTGAAAACAAAACAGGTACTGTAACCGATTTTACGAATAGCGTATCACAGTTTATTCAGGAGATTGAAAATATAGCAGATATGAGACCTTCTGAAAAAGAAAACATCAAAAAAGTGTTGGAATCTCTGAGTGAAAGTATTCATTCAAGATATGACAAGTCAGAGAAAGACGTATTTAATTTAGTATGGGCAAGGATTAATGACCGTGTAAACAACGAACGGCGATCAGATATGATAAAGGTATTTGCTGACAATATTTCATCAGGTGTAGAACACGATAACGTTGTATGCAGTTCAGGCAAGATAGTAAGAATGATTGGATCTCTAGACGGAATGGATGTGGAACCATTACCATCATTAAAACCGGAATGGGCAATCAACGAAGAGATTGCTTCAAGTGCAAGTGCCATTCGAAATAAAGTATTGGAACGCGCAACGACAAACCAAAGAAAAGCATACGAAGCATTGGATCAGACAGACGAGCAAAAACAAATTGCGGAACACCTCAGTAATATTATGAGAACCGAGTTACGACAAAAGTGTAAAGTTGAATATGTAGATACCAATATTCTTTCAGAGGATGTTTTGAATTCCAAGCTTGCAGATTATATATATAATATGTAATATTATTAAAATGGAAAGGAGCAGCAAAGTTGTCAAATACATGCGCAAAGTCCAAGGTAGTTACATTAGTTCCCAATCAGGAGGGGAACCATCACCATCACCATCACCATCACCACCTCCACCACTTCCAGTATCAAGACCATCACCACTTCCACTACCACCATCATCATCATCATCATCATCATCATCATCACCATCACCACCATCACCACCATCACCATCACCACCATCACCACCACTACCACCACCACCGCCACCACCACTGCCACTACCGCCGCATTTGCTGAATCCACAGAATTCACTGAATCCACAGAATCCACAGAATCTATTGAAGCCACCACTGCGTTTGCCACCGCTGACACAAGAAGCAAAAAGTATAGCACAAGAAGCAAAAAGTATAGCACAAGAAGCAAAAAGTATAGCACAAGAAGCAAAAGAAACTGCAGACATAGCATTACTAACATCATTAATAAATTTAAAAAGCACAACACCA
>Ga0129336_10001351_pt1 | contig 14817 bp, 25 predicted proteins | sample CPB6_02_DNA_FD_96878 | JGI IMG/M metagenome (GOLD analysis project Ga0129336, IMG submission 96878) | Freshwater to marine salinity gradient microbial communities from Chesapeake Bay, USA - CPBay_Sum_0.6_0.2_DNA | ecosystem: Environmental > Aquatic > Marine > Coastal | place: USA: Chesapeake...
AATTCCATGACAAACAAACGTCAGTACGATTACGTGATTGGTGATCGCGTAGCAGAACGCCCCAAGGCACACGGCATCTTTGCTGTACGCAATGAAGTCAAAGAGCGTATCCAACAGTACAGAGGCCAGCGCTATGGCACTGTTGTTGGTATCAACCTGAAACCAAACAAGTCAGGAGCTAAGCAGAAGTTTTTACTAATCAGGTGGGATCACCTCAAGACTCCCACTGAACATGCACAGATGAGGATCTGTCCTGCTGATCAACTTCAGCGGCTACAATCTGAAGGCTATGGATTTGAGGTGGAGTAACTCATGCACGTTGACTTGACTTGGGTTACACCCAATGCAGAAGAACTCATCGTTAAGATGGCACGGGTTTCTGCACCAAAGAACCAAGACAACATGGAGACAGCTCCACGGTTGTTGCAGTATCTAATCAAACACAAACACTGGTCGCCATTTGAAATGGCAAACATGTGCGTTGAGATTGAAACGACCCGTGCAATTTCACCTCAGATCTTGCGTCATCGTTCATTTAGTTTCCAAGAATTTAGTCAGCGTTATGCAGACACCAATGAACTGGGCTCAGCTGCTATTCCGCATCTACGTAGACAAGATCAAAAGAACAGGCAGAACAGTATTGATGACTTATCTTCTGATATTGTTGGTAATTATTATCGACGTATCAGTGAACTGTACGAGAACTCAGAACATCTGTATCGCGAGATGGTGAGCAATGGTATTGCCAAGGAATGTGCTCGGTCCATTCTGCCACTATCGACACAGACACGTCTGTTCATGAACGGTACACTGCGTTCATGGATCCATTACCTTAATCTCCGCTGCTCCAATGGAACTCAACTCGAACACCAACAAATCGCAAGAGAAATCAAAGGAATCTTCTGCGAACAATTCCCCATCATCGGAGAAGCTGTGTTCTCAGCAGATCAATGATCTGATTGAGAGATACAGCGAACCAGAGCAGGCTCGTCAGTTCCTAATGAATGCAGGAATCATTGATGCCAATGGTGACCTGATGCCTCCATACCAAAAGCCCCCAGAGAAAACTCAGGGGGCATTGGACGAATGAAGATCAGAAGGTCGCGGCGCTTTGTTTTTTTAATTCAGTGACGGCATGCTTGGACTCCACATCCTTGCGTGCCAGCTTCTTCCGCTTGTCTACCAAGTAGACGATCAGTGCTTTGTTCATTTGATTTGACCTCCGGTGACAAAAGGAAAGTAGCAGATGTTACGGTACGTCAGGCAAAGCCAGGGACGGTGGGCTAAGTTCCACCAGGCTCTGTCCTTCTGTGCCTGATCCTCTTGGTTGTATTTGCAACCACGATACGTTAACGTCATGGTTTTAGTATCTATTGATACGGAAACTATATGACGACTTATGGATATGATGTCGTTCATTGTGTAACACAACCTTAAACTTACTTGGTCATTAACACTTTTATGTCTGAACTCTCTCCTGCAGCACAAGCAATTCTTGATGCTTCAACCAGTGTCTTTTGGAGACCGCTTATTGATGTGCCCGCTTTTCAAAATAAGTCTATTGCCGCCGCCCTGCGAGCTGCTGCGGATCACTGCCATTCTCAGGAAATCCGCGAAGCGGACCATACAACACGGCGATGGATCTGCGTTGACGATCTGCTTGCTACCGCCGCCGAGCTTGAAACCCAGTAGTCACCTTCACTAAGATTCTCGATCGGGAAGATGGACCTGAGCACGTCCTAAAACTACTCATTAGTTTTCCTTATCAATCAATTCAACTCAACACCATGAAACTCCTTAAGTTTTCCACTGGCAACGGCAAGCTCAAGAACCGTCTCATCTTCAATCTGCCTGCTGGGTACGCATGCCCTCACGCTGGTGTGTGCAAGACCTTTGCTGATCGCACCACAGGGCAGATCACTGACTTGCCTCAGTACACAGGCGTGACAGCAACGCAGGACTTCCGTTGCTTTGCTGCCATGGCAGAGACACGTCCCACCGTACGGGAAGCACGTTGGCATAACTGGGATCTTTTGCGTGAAACCATTCACTCCAATGGAAATCAAGCTGTGTTACTACGTGATCTGATTGACCTTTCACTCTTGATGCAACCACCCAAAGATCTCATTCGCATCCATGAGTCTGGTGACTTTTGGACTGAGAATTACATGCGGGCTTGGATCATGGTGGCTCAAGGTCGGCCACAACAAAAGTTTTACGCATACACCAAGTCTCTTGGGATGTGGTACAACCTACGTGATATCATCCCATCCAACTTCTATCTCACTGCATCACACGGTGGCACACTCGACTACTTGATCGACAAGTATCCTGATGTGTACCAGCGGATTGCTCATGTTGTGTACACAGAAGAGGAGGCAGCAGAACGTGGGTTATCCATTGACCATGACGACAGTCATTGCTTAGGTGACAAACCGTTTGCGCTTCTGGTCCATGGATCTCAACGTGCTGGTTCTGATGCCATGGCTGCTATCACACAACGGAAAAAAGAGGGGAAGTTTGTAGGGTATAGCAAAAAGAATCGGGAATAATTCCGTAAGCACTTGCGGATCAGGTGAAATCAGATATCATTTATCTGTCTTTCATCTGATCCATGTCTTACGTCATTGCTTGTTGGCGGTGGGGCACACCTCATGCCATTACTGCCAACAAAGAAACCAATAAGTTTGAGTTGATTCCACTAGACTCTGATGTAGCTTTAAACAAGATCTTTTCTCATCCGTATCGTGCGGGTGCGCAGCAGATCTTGACGTGGATCAACAGCAATGATGAAGACCTCGCCTGTAAAGAACTCTCAATTCAAGATGAGTCCCGATTCCGTAAATGACAAGTACTTTGTTTTTGACTTGGAATCAGATGGTCTTTATGACACGGTCACTAAAATCCACTGCATTGTCATCTATGACATCACCGGCCAACAAACTTTTAGCTATGGGCCTGATCGCATTGCTGATGCTCTTGCTCATCTGGCAACCGCTGATGTTTTAATCGGTCACAACATTCTGTTCTATGACGTTCCAGTTCTGCAAAAGCTGCATTCATTTGACTGCAAAACACGCATCATTGACACTCTCATCTGCACACGATTGATCTGGCCCAAGGAAAAACTTTATGAACTTGACGAAGAACAATATCCGCAGGTTCCAAAGAAGAACCGGGGTGCTGCATCACTTAAGGCCTGGGGATGGCGCTTGGCCGATCACAAGATCGACTTCAAAGACTTCTCCGAATATTCTGAAGAGATGCTTGCGTATTGCCAGCAGGACGTTGCAGTTACGACGAAACTCTGGACGCACATTACCAAGCAGAACTACCCGCAGCCAGCGCTTAAGCTGGAGCATGACTTTGCCAATGCGATTAATAAACAAATTAGAGCAGGTGTTCCTTTTGATGTGGATGCAGCTCTTGATCTTGTGGATGATCTCAGAGCAAAAGAAACACAACTGGAGACACAGCTAAAAGAAATTTTTCCTCCAATCAAACACAGTACTTGGTTTACACCCAAGGTAAATAACACAACACGTGGTTACGTCAAAGGAGTTCCTTTTGAAAAGATTCGATATGAAGAATTTAATCCTGGATCTCGTGACCAAATTGTTGAACGACTCAAGAGCAAGTACGGATGGGAACCTGAAAAGACAACTGAAAAAGGAAATCCAATCCTTAATGATGAAGTGTTAGAACAGCTGCCATACCCCGAGGCCAAGCCTCTGGCAGAATACATGCTCGTCAAGAAACGTCTGGGTCAAATCATTGATGGAAACAACGCTTGGCTCAAGCTGGTTAATAATGACAGCGGTTGCATGCACGGTGACGTTGTTACTAACGGTTGTATCACTGGTCGTGCTAGTCACCGATACCCAAATATGGGTCAGGTCCCTGCAGGTTATTCGCCATACGGTAAGGAATGCCGTTCATTATTTCATGCACCACAAGGATGGAAGATGATTGGCATTGACGCCAAGGCACTAGAGCTGCGTTGTCTTGCTGGTTACTTAGCTCTATGGGATAACGGAGAATATGCACGTGTGGTAACAAACCCTGACATTGACATCCATGTGTATAACCAAAAACGATTTGGTGTAGAGACCCGTGATATAAGTAAGAGATTGCTTTACGCCGTACTCTATGGTGCTGGCAATCTTAAAGCAGGAACAATTATTGATCCGAATGAAAAAAGTGAAGAAGTTCTTCGTCAACTAGGAAGAACTGCAATCAATTCATTCATGAAAGAAGTGCCTGCTGTTAAATCACTTAAGGAACAAATTGATGGTTACATTAGATCCAGGGGTTATCTCATTGGTCTTGATCGTCGTATTTTACATTGTCGCTCAGCGTTCAAAGGATTGAATGTTCTGCTGCAATCAGCAGGTGCAATCCTAATGAAGCAAGTTGTTATTAATATTCATAACAACATTGAACACAATCTTGGTTTGGTGCATGGCCAAGATTGGGAGCAAGTCTTGATGGTGCATGATGAAGTGCAGTTGGTTTGCAAGCCACAGCACACAGAACGCATTCGCGACCAAGCCATGGCAGCTTTCCCGCAAGCACAGAAATTCTTTGGCTTCCAGTGTGAGATCGAAGGCGATTCTCGTGTAGGATCCAGCTGGGCCGAGACGCACTAAGCTTTCGTCCTAAGTATGACGTTAAACTGCTTTAACACTACCCATCTGATCTGATGAATTACGTTGATGTTTGTGCAATCCTGAACGAGGAACCTCGTCAGGTCTATACAAGTGCAACCGCATTCAATTACTGCGCAGAAGTAACACTTCCGCCAGCTAGCAACAACAAAGCTCCTACCGTACTTGCCCTTAATGTTTACGGGAAAACTGGCGAAGCATTCAAAGGAATGCCTAAAGGAGCCAGGATTTACATTCACGGCGCCAAGCTACGGTTTGATGTCCAATCAAAAACGTACTCGCTCCATGGAGGAGTTGTTGCTCAAGTTACTGAAGCATTCCCAGTCTTCAACGACGTGATCTTAACTGGTCGTTGTATTAAGGACATTGATCAAACAGATGCACGTGCTTTTAAAACAACGGCCGATGGTTTGATGATTGCTAATCAAACCTTGTCAGTTAACACTGGTCGCAACCAAGCTGACCTGTTTAACTTCTACGCTATTAACACAGCACAAGATAAGTTCAATCAAGCTGAATTGCTTGTGAACTTTACCAAGAAGGGAACAGGCATTACAATCCGTGCTCGACTTGTTACCGATGCATGGACTGATAAAGAAACACAAGAGCGGCGGAGTATTACCAAGTTGCAGTTGATTAACATGACGCTTGCTCCCAAGAGCGGTGAGTCTCAACCGAAACAAGTGGTATCTCAGACAACTGTTGCGTCCAGCGACAACGTTGCTAACCTATGGGGTGGCAAGACCGCTGATGACGCCAACGATCCTTGGAATGGTGGCCCCAACACTGGGCTACCTGATCTCCCTGGTCAGTACGGCAACGCACCTGAATTCAACGACGAACCTCCATTCTGATGTCAACTCAACCCGAAGATCAGTTCACTCTCCTCTATGAGGATGGTAAACGAAAAGTTCTGCATGAGTTCCAGTGCATTGGCACTGATGAAATTGTTGATGAGTTCATTAATTTCATGCGTGGTGTTGGTCATCTTGAGCTAAACATCATCGAGCGTATGTACGAAATCTCAAAGCAGTGTCTTGCTTTGTACCAGGGGGAGCCAGCTATTCGGTTGCCTCTCCAACAGGATGATCTTGAGGAAGTAGCCTAACTTCCCGTCCTCTGGTACGACGTTAAACTGCCTGTCCTTGACTACGAACTAACCATGACTGCTTCAATGACTACTAAGAAAACCTCTGCACTTGCAACACGTGGGCTGGACTCTTTCAAACTTTTCCAAGATAAAAAGTTTGTGTCCGGATACCAGAATCTTGTCACCATCCAACCTCTCAACAAGTCCAAGATCCGAGGTTGGTTCGTGCGGAAGTCAGACCTTGATGCTTGTGGATGGAACGCCACTGAAGATCAATTTGCTAAGGGTTCAGTTATCTGGGACTACAAGCAAACTTTTGGTATGGCTCCCCACACTTCAATTGAAGAAGGACTCAATTTCATTGAGCCTCGTCTGCAAATCCTTTTACGTTCTCCCCTTATGGTTGAGGAAACCACAGGGATGAGGCAAACGATTGGAACCTTTGAACATCCCGAAGTAAAAGAGATGTTTGATAACGATAAGCTTGCCGCTGATCTTGCCAATAGCAAAGGTGAGATGTACAAGCGTAAGTACAGTGTACGTACAAAGTATCTGGTATATGTCTTGACCCAGGACAATAAGCGTGCTCACAAGATCCCCATGGTGCTCACACTCAAGGGTCTTAACGGCACTGATGTTTCTGACAAAGTCAAGCTGTACGAGAAAGAAATGTCTAAGTGTCTGAGCAAAGCTTTGGACTCTGAGGTGCCGCTGGCATTTAACGAGAAGTTCTATGCCACTACGGTGTTTGTACCCGTACTTGCTAATGAGATGCGTGGTGCCAACAACGTAGAGATCTGTGCTATCGAATCGTTTGAGATTCCTGATTACAGTTCTCAAGATGAAGCGATTACTTCGCTTAATCGCCTCAGCATCCCTGATGAAGATCGAGAATCAACCTGGAAGTTCCAGGAGATGTTCAGCGATTACATCAACCAACATGCACGGCAAGATGCACAAAAGCTTGGCGGTGCATACGGAATCAAAGAAGGTGTTGAGATCCTGCCTGTCTCTCGTACCACGGATGCAGTTGATGTCAAGGCATTACCTGCTCGTGATCCCCTGACTGGCGAGGACGACAGCCTGTGATTAATCGTTGATGGCTGGGAGTTTATGGGAGTAATTATCTTTCATAAGCTCCATGGCATCAGCAACTAATCCTTTGATTGCAATTTGACGCTGCGTGGCAATCTTGGTCAACAAGGTTGCCATTTCCTTTAACTCACTCATTGAACTGCAATCATTAATGCTACGTATCATCTTCTCTTGCCAGAACATATCTTCTGGCGACATTTCAAATTTCAACATGTTATTCAATTGGTTCAATTTATTCTACGCTTCCATTTAAACTTGACTTAATTCCACTGAATGTGTTAAGGATTACCAAATGAAACCTGAAGACAAAGCCGCACTCAAGGTTGGTGGTGCCACGGCTCTCATCGTTGGTACCATTGCGTTTTGCGTACCAAACCCCGCTGCATGGGCTGCAGTGCTCTGGGGATCGTATAGGATGGGCAAGCAGGCCAGGGATCGAGAGATTGACCGGCAAGCCAAGAGGCGTTGGTCAACTGACCAAGATCACTGCATCTAATCTCTACCATGCTCAAGCTATTCCAACTCTTTTTCGTAGGTCATGTACACAAATGGAAGATCATCAAAGAAAGTAGATTTGAATATGAGGGTGACTTTTCTAGTTACACTTGCACCCGTTACCACCTTCAATGTGAGGTATGCGGTGATGTAAAAGCACGCGACATGCGCTAACAACTTATTCAACACAACTCATGACAACTCAACTTCAGCAACAAGAACTTAACGCTGCTCAGTCTTTGATCTACACACGTACTAACATCAGTCGTGCGTTCCAGGATTTTGATGACACCAAAATTGCTGGCATTTATCTGCGAGATGACAATTGTCTTGTGGTGCGTCGTGATGGTAGCGAGCAGGCTTACCCACGGGACCTGATCAAGCTAGCTTTCACGAACTACACTAACCGTCTCAAAGATTTCTTTTCCTATCTTGGTCCCAATTATCGTGGCCCTAGTGTATGGCATAACAATGCTTACATTCTTTTTAAGGGCTGGAACTACACACACGCACTCGGACACCTGACTTCCAATGCAAAACTACAAGCTCACTGGGCAGACAAATTTATACACGTATCAGACCCCGCAAAAATCACTACTCTCCTTCAGTCTGACCAAACGGACATTGGCCATTTGGTTGCGCCGGACGGGATGCGGCTTACGAATCGGCCGATTGATATGGACTCTGAGCTGGATGATGGCACCGAACAAAAGCCAATCTTTGGCGAGCCTACATGCTCATGTGGGTCCTTTCAGCGTCAGCTCAGCAACCTGTCTGATTTCCAAGAAGAGATCCAGGGATTCAAGCCCTGGTGTATCCACCTAAGTTGGTTTAACAAATACCGTGAGCTGCTGTGCAAGCGCACAGATGCACGTAACGCTAGTCCCAGTGGGACACCTGAGAAGTGTGTAGCATGGTTTTACGCCCCACCCAAGGACTCGATCAGTGATGGACGTTTTGTTTTGTTGTATACCAACCAAGGGGCACAAGCTCCGCTGACCCATTGGCGGAACTACAAACCCAACGAAGTGTTCACACAGCACCATGCATGGGATCTGTTCTTCAATATGATGGATGCGTCCTATGTGCCATTCCCTGGTACCTCACTGCCACAACTTAAAGCTGCTGTGAAAAAGCAATGATCAAATCCGAAACTGAACAACTCATTGACCAAGCTTTTGGTTTGTTTGATAACCCAGCAGGCTTTGCTGTTTCTGAGAAGCAAAAAGAAACTTATCACACATATCATCTTGAGATTCCTGATGACATCCACTGGATTCTTGTGGCTCTTGGCGCAGGCCATAGGCAACACCAAGAAGACTATGCTGAAACAATTTTGAAACTGTTTGCTACTTTATGCTATGAACGAATGAATGAAGAAGAGAAGAATGAGGAAAAAGAATGAGCTTATCTGATTACAACCATCACGTTAGTCTAAAGATTAACGATGACATTTACTGGGAGCTAACTAAACTAGCTGCCGAACTTAAAATGCATGTAGAAGACTACGTCCAAAATGTACTCATCGGACATGTTGAAACTGAACTGGATCGAAAAGCTCAAGGTTGAATGTATCGATGAAGATGATGGTGGCATGTCCATCAACATTGAGTGGGATGAAAATGATCCTGATCTTGACTACTGGACTTCTTTAGGTCCAGAAGGTCAAGAAGAATTTGTTCTCACTGCACTGCGGAACGCTTGTGCCGCTTACACTGACACCAAAGCTTTTGATGATCATGTCGATTGACTCCTACGGCCTTAGCTCCGAACAGTACACCGAGTTCTTCCATAAGAACGTACGGTTTGCTGCCAAACTTTACCTTGACACCTGCAACATCTTGACAACAGAAGGAGTTGGCAATGTTGATTTCAAAACTGTCTTGGATATGTACCAGGAAGCTGTGTACACAGCTAATGATGATTGCCGCCGTTATCAAAAGAGTAATAATCCTGACGTGTTGAAAGAAGTTACAGCTGATCTCTATGGCATTAGCCCCAGTAGGGAAGAACTAATGGATGAGATCCAATCGCTTAGTGCCAAGGTGGAATCCCTTGTTGACTACATTGGCAACCTGGTCACCGTCACCACGGCAGGCCTTGCGGGTATTGCCACTACCCTTGATGACAAGATAGACTGATCACGCACGAACCCTGCAGGGTTGCTGTCCTGGTCATGACATAAAACTGACCTCACACCAACTCACTTTATCCAATGTTTGAATCTTTGTTTGCCGCCGTACTTCCGGTGATGAAAGATTTGTTGTGGGCAGCGGCAGGCATGCTGCTGACCTATGTGCTTAACAAATTTCAAACTCAATTCATTTGAATCATGGCTCAAATTACTCAGGCTAAACTCAAGGACTTATCTGTCATCAAACTGTACGAGCATTATGCTGCTCTCGAAAAGTCTTTGCCTCTTCTCACTCCTGAATCTCAGGAACTGGCTAAAGCCGAACTTGAATCTTGTGCCGACTTACGGTCAGAAAAAGTTGATCGTATCTATTACGCCATGGCGGCACATGAAGATGCGCTTGAACGCATCAAGAAAGAAGGTGATCTCATTACACAAGCCAAGCGTCACCACGAATCCCAACTGCGGTCGCTCAAAGGTCTGCTAAATTATTTACGTCGTGTCCTACCGCTGGACTCGAACAAAATCACAGGCCGTAATTACCAGTTCACCCTTGTTAAAAAGAAGGAACTTACTGTCGAAATCTCCACGGACCCGGAGTTTTGGCACACTAAAGAAAGAGAACTTTATTGCGTTGCAGAAGAAGTCACAACAACCAAACGAGTTGTGTTACGTTCAATGTCAGGAGAAGTTCTCTCAGAAAGAACTGAACCCAAAACAACAACTAAAGTCCTCCCTAATCTCGATGCCATACGCAGCGCCTATCAAGAAGGTCAACAACTCCCCCACGGAGTTAAAGTCGTCCAAGAGTACTCAGTTCGATCAAAACGAATCTTCTCAGAACCAAAACTGGACTTGGTACCATCCGAGTATCCAGGAGAGTTTCTATCAGAAGATCCAAGCGCCGACTGATGGTGAAGACGCTCGTATCAAAATGAGTTGCCATGAACATGCCATCAAAGACTTTGATCTCCAGCTGGAGATGAATGGTCTGCAGATGACTATGCTCATGGAGGAAGGCAAGGTGCTGGACTATCACATGAGTGAGTACGAAGACCTTGAGCAAAAGAAACTCAAGCTACTTGTTGGCAAGCGGTTTCACCAGAATGCAGCTAATGCCTATTGGTATTGGACGCAACGGGAGAAAGCTGGTAAATAAACTGCAATACAATAAGTAAAGCAGTAGGAGTCCCATGGGCGGTGATCCCGTTTTAAACAAGTTAATTGCTGGGTTCACCCAAGATGGGACTCCTTTATCAGCAACCATTGGTTCCAAAATGGAACATGGTGTTGTCATCTTGACGGCAGCCATGCTTTCTAATGAAAACCTTGCATCCTCAATGGATGCAGAAGAAATGGTTGATGCCGCTATCAATTACTACAATGTCATTCAAAAACGTCTTGGTTATTACCAACAGCATCAAGCGCATTCATTAGAACGTTTACTGGGTAAGTAAATGGCGGCAAATAACTACAATGCTGAAACAGCCTGGAATTACCTAGGCACTGGTCTGTTTAGTGGACGTGGCGCTCATGACTACAGCAGTGTGTCAGCATTAAAACCACAGTTGAGAAATCGAAATAAACGTAATACTGGTTTAATTGATCCAACTCAAATAATTAATACTTATTTTAGTAACATTAATAACTATCCCGAAGCCGCTTTGAACAGCGCGCTTGCAGGAAAATACTTGAATCTTTTTTAAAGTTTGCTAAGGTAATCAAGTAATTATCTGAACCAATGGAACCAGTCACGGTGCCAAAGCTTAGTGTATCTTTTGCAATTGATCTTGAGTTGGAATACAACTCCTTTGGTGGTAAGACCTCGGATGAAATTGCAGAGGCCCTCCAAGACGAGCTAGATGATCTATTATTTGAGTTGCCTAACGTGACCGGTGTCTACACAAGTTGTACTGCCATCCAATTCAATGACTGACGATCTTGCTATCAAGCTCAATACAGCTGGTGCATTTGATTCACCTTGGCTTAAAGAACAGCTTCAGAACTGGGATGTTATCTCAGAACAAAAGAAAGCTGACTTTATGGAACACATGTACAAGTGTTCAGGTCGCACCAGCGGTCTTTATACTGGTCTTTGGCAAGACTTCTGTATCCGTGAAGCAGGCCCTGTTATGCGTGAGCGGTACTTCGAAATGATGGAGGCCATCCGTCTTTATGAAGAGGGTTTGCTTGAACCTGTTTCTTAAGGTTTACACTGAACCCTACTTTTGTTTAGGGCATGCCACCATAGTGGTATGCCTCTTTTACTTATGGACACTTCACAAGAACCTGTGGATACCATCAAGCAATGGCAAGACTGGTATCGTAAGCACCGCATCGTTGCCGAGATTGATGTCCCTTTGGTCACCAAGGAGTCTCGTGAGAATCTACATGAGACATCTAATGCAACTAATTCACTAGCCGAGTATTGCATTGCTATGTCCTTCCAGAAAGCAAAAGAGTATTTTGCGGATACTATTGCAGAGTTTGCTAATGAACTCTCGGGTAAAGAACTTTACAAAGCCTTCTATGCTGCTGCTATGGATAACATGGACTGCGTAGAAAAAGAATACAATAAAGCCAAGCAACTTGTTGACATGCTGCGGTGTAACAATGTCGCGCCTTAAAGATCCAGATTATCCCGCTTGGGTGTGTTACACATGTGGCCAAGACTATGGTACTTGGTATAAAAAAGGAGTTTATATAGGTCCTCCATATCATTGCTCTACAAATCACATGGGAACGTGTGGTGTTTGCGGGGCAACAAATGTATCAGTGACCGAGCCCAGGGACTACGGTCACCTAGGGGGTGAGTGGAGGGCTGCGATAATAAAGAGACAAGAACCTTAAAGCAATGCCCATTTATAGAGAGTCTGGCGAAAAACTTCTTTATGAAGTTGTAAAAGTTCAGACCTGCAGTGGCCAACCACTAGAAGTCACAACCGCTAGTGGTAACACTGTTTATATGCAGCCAGCTGGTGTAGCAGGTGATGCATTTGGGCGCTTACGTACGTCTGCTCCATTAACTCTTTTTGATTCAAGTCATCGTTATCGTGATAATGATTTATGGGCTACGTCAACAGGAACAGGTGGGACCTATGCATTCAGCAGCAGTGAAGGCCTGGTTAATCTCAATGTAACCACTGCATCTGGCGCTGAGGTTGTTAGAGAAACAACAAAGGTGTCTTCATATCAACCAGGGAAATCCCTGCAGGTTATGAATACTTTTGTCATGGCATCTGGTAAGGCCAACTTGCGGCAGCGGGTTGGTTATTACGGGGCATCAAATGGTATTTACTTAGAAGTAAGTGGTGTATCTTCTCCTTCTTTTGTGGAGCGTAGTTCTTCAAGTGGTTCGCTGCAAGAAACAAAAGTATCGCAAGCCGATTGGAATATTGATAAATTAGATGGCACCGGTCAGTCTGGTCTTACTTTAGATATCACCAAAGCACAGATTCTGTGGATGGATATCGAATGGCTTGGTGAAGGTACCGTACGCGTTGGTTTTGTAATCAATGGTCAATTCATTCATTGTCATTCATTCCACCACGCAAACTTAATTTCATCAACATACATAACAACTGCATCGCTTCCATTACGATATGAAATTACTAATGTGGGAACTACCGCAAGTAGCAGTACATTAAAACAAGTTTGTTCTACTGTAATTTCAGAAGGTGGCTATGAATTGCGAGGTGTCCAACAAGCTGTTGGAACCGACATCAACACGCCACGGGCATTGACTGCATCTGGAACGTACTATCCAATTGCATCTCTTCGTCTTAAATCCACGGCTTTAGATGCTGTTGTAATCCCGACTGCTATTTCAATTATGGCTTCGGGAGGAAACTCAAATTATTCATGGCGCATTGCTGCGTCCACTACAACAAGTGGTGGTACATGGACAAGTGCAGGCAACAACTCTTCTGTTGAATACAACTTATCAGGCACTTCAAGCAGCGGTGGACGTGTTGTAGCGCAAGGTTATTTTTCTGCTGCTAACCAAAGCACTAATAGTGTTGACATCTTAAAAGAGGCTTTGTTTAAATTTCAGCTGGAACGAAATGGGTTAACAAGTACTCCTTATGAATTCAGCGTCTTAGTTGCTACTAATTCAAGCACTGGCTCAGCTGTTTTTGGTGCAGTAGATTGGGAAGAAATTAGCCGCTGATAAACTAGAACTATTGATTAAAAGCTATGTATACCCCTGGCACTCAGACGCAACAACCACCCCAGATGGGGGTGGAACCACTCAATACTGGGGTGACTCCAGAGCCACAGGCCAAGCCTAAGACTCCTGGTAAATCAAAGAATGGTGATGTCGGGGCCTTCATTCAACAATGTATTTCCCTTTCCTCCTACCTCAAGGAACTTCAAACACAATCCCATCTCATTCACCTGAACTACGAGGGGTCTAATTTCCTCGGGGTGCATGGGTTCCTTAAAGACCAATACGAAGCTCATCTGGAACAGTTCGATACATTGAGTGAGTTCATCCGCAGCATGGACTACTTGATGCCCATGTGCGCCAGGGGATTGGCTGATGCCGGTCCTGGTATCCAGCATGTTACCAGCTACAAAGGCACCGATCAACTGGCAACGTACTACAAGAACCTGGAGGAGTTGGGCCTGAAGACCAAGAAGCTAGAGCCCGTTGCTGCCAAGGTGGGTGCCATTGATATCCAGAACTACATGGCTGACCTCTGTGGTCAAGCGTTTAAGGCTGCTTGGTTTGTTAAGGCTACCCTTCGTAATGGATAAGCCTGTGGCAGTTGCAGCATAGCGGAATACACTTACTGATCTCATCCTCTACTCTGCTCCAGGCGTAACCATGGTTCACCATGCTGGAGATGTTGTTATCCTTGTCTCCAATGTGGTGAAACTCTAAGACACGGTGATCATCCAACCCACACTTCTCGCACTGCAGAGTCTTCTTGTACTCCAGAAGCTTCTGTCGATTCTTGTTGATACGTTCCTTGGATTGACTCCAGGGCATTCATAATTTTTATTCGTCTAATTAATATAACGTATTTATTCGCATTTGTTATATCGGGAATGCAGGGATCGAACCTGCGACTTTCTGCTCCCAAAGCAGATGCGCTACCGCTGCGCTAATCCCCGGAAGGGAGGGCGAGAGTGTCTGCCTACGATCATCTACGATGCAGCCGAGGGGACTCTTCATTTAATACGACGTTCCTTGTCGTACCCTTAATTAGATGGATGCAGTGTGACTGGCGTACCGACAATCGGGCTGTGAGTTAACCAGGCGTATCCAGACAGTGACTGCACCTCTATCTTGGGCTCTCCTTCTAGGCTATCTGCCTAACGAGTCACCC
>Ga0129336_10001352_pt1 | contig 14817 bp, 12 predicted proteins | sample CPB6_02_DNA_FD_96878 | JGI IMG/M metagenome (GOLD analysis project Ga0129336, IMG submission 96878) | Freshwater to marine salinity gradient microbial communities from Chesapeake Bay, USA - CPBay_Sum_0.6_0.2_DNA | ecosystem: Environmental > Aquatic > Marine > Coastal | place: USA: Chesapeake...
CATTATCTGCTATAACTTATACTGTAACAGTTGGTGGAGCTGGCGCAAATTCTTCGATTACAAGTTCTGGACTAAACATATACACTGTCGGTGGTGGTGTTGGTGGTAGTAGTGGTCCTGGTGGTGCTGGAGGTTCTGGTGGTGGAGGACGTGGAGACGGTGGCGGTGGAGGTGGTGCCACTACGCAGTTTAGCACATATGGTTATGGATTTGGTAACGTAGGTGGTAGCACTGGCACTGGTGGTACTGCATCAGGTGGTGGTGGCGCAGGTGGAACAGCTACTGGAGGTTATAGTTCAACTGGTGGAGTTGGAAGATCATGGCCAGGTAATAATGTAGTTTATGCTCGTGGAGGAAATGGTGCTTGGGGTGGTGATGGCATCGGACATTCTCCAGAAGCTGCAAATACAGGTAATGGTGGAGGTGGTGCTGATGGACCAGGCGGACCAGGTGCTGGAGCTGGCGGATCAGGTATTGTTATATTTAAGTACAGAATAACATAATAAATAGTTAAAAAGAAAGAAGTAAATGCCATTCACCGAGATCAAAACTAATCTAATTGCCAACAGTGCAGTTACGCAAGCAAAAATTGATCCAACAGTTGAACTTGGTGGCTCAAGCGTAACATCTTCTTCCACTGCACCATCTACTCCAGCAGCTGGCGATTTGTGGCACGACACAACAAATAATAAATTAAAAGTTTATTATAATAGCTCTTGGATAACAACTCAAGAAAGCCAGATGGGTATTGGCTCTCGTGTTGTTGATGTGTTTACTGCCACCGCAGGACAAACTACATTTACCACATCGGTAGGTTATACTATTGGATATGTCGATGTTTACTTCAATGGTATTAAACTACTTCCGGCAGATTTTACTGCAACTAATGCAACTACAGTAGTTCTCGGTGCTGCTGCAGAGTTAAATGACGAGATTGTAGTTATCTCTTGGACTCTCGCTCCAGGAGTAGCATCGTTTACATCAGATATTTTTACAGGCACTGGCTCTCAAACTAATTTTACATTGTCAACTACACCATCACACGAAAATCAAACTACTGTAGTTATCGATGGTGTTGTTCAAATTAGAAACACATATTCAGTTTCAGGTAGTTCTTTAGTTTTTTCAGAGGCGCCAGGAAACGGTGCAGTTATTGAAGTGACTACTGCAAGATCTTCTGAAATATTAACAATTAGCCCTTTCTTGTTAATGGGCGCATAAGGAATAAACATGGCAATAGTTTACAAAGTACTGGGACAATCTAATCCTTCTGCTACTACTCAGACAACTCTTTATACAGTTCCCGCTAGCAACTCAGCTGTTATTAGTACAATTACAATAACAAATCTTGCTGCCACTAACGCAACCTTTAGACTGGCTATTAGACCAGCAGGCGAAACACTGGCTAACAAACATTATATCGCATATGATACAACTGTTCCTGCCAACGATATGGTGGCATTAACTCTTGGTGTTACTCTGGCAACTACTGATGTGTTAGCATGCTATGCTTCTACAGCCAATGTTAGTTTTAGTGCGTTCGGTAGCGAGATTAATTAATGTCATTAAAAACAGCCAGCAAACAACTTGCTTCAACAAAGACATTTGCTGGTTCTTTAACTGGCGGTGGTGGAGGTGGTGTTACTATCACTTCTATTACTGTAACTGATAATAGTTGGAATAATTTAGATGATACTGCCATTGGAACAACTGGTGGTTATATCAAAATTAATGGAACTGGGTTTGTTACAAACCCTAAAGTTTTTGTTGGTTCCACAGAAATAACTTCTGGAAATATTACATTTATTAGTTCCTCTCTGCTAAGAGTAGTTGTTCCTTCGTTATCCTTAGGAACATATAATATTTTTGTTTTTAATACGGATAACTCTGGTGCCATTTTAACTCCTGGTCTGGTAGTTAGCGGCACGCCAGATTTCCTCCAACAATCTTATACCACATCAACTCCATTATCAGTATCAGTTCAACTTCTTGCGACTGGTGATGCACCACTGACTTACGAACTGCAAGCAGGTAGTTCTTTGCCAGCTGGATGTTCTCTTTCCTCTTCTGGATTAATTACAGGAACTACTGTTGATGGAGTTTATCAGTTTACAGTTATTGTTTCTGATGCACAACTACAGTCATTCCAACAACAAATAACTTTAACAATAACATCAGCTGATGCTAATTTTAAATCAACTGTTTTGGCAATTAATGCTGATACAGATACTTTTGTTCGTGATGCCTCATCAAATAGTTTTGCAGTAACAATAAACGGTGATACTAAACCATCGGCATTTAGCCCGTATAATACAAATTGGAGTAATCTCTTTGATGGTACGGGAGATTATTTGACATTTCCTGAATTAAATATACCTTCATCTACATCTTTCACCATAGAATTTTGGGCTTATTGGAATTCTTTGCCTGTTTCTTACTCCATGTTTGTTAGTGATGATAATGGAAACTTATCAAAATATATTGCTTATAATCGAGGTGGCAATACTTTAGATGTGCAAACAGGAGGTAGTGCTGGAACTGTAGCATATTGTTCTTTTACGCCATTAATTAATACATGGTATCATCTTGCTTTTGTGAGGAATGGTACATCTATTACAATTTATGTTAATGGTGTGGCACAGGCAATGACAACGCCTACTCAATCTAATGCATTTCTTGAACAAGGAACTATAAATTATCTTGGAAGATGGGGAGGATCAACTGCTTACGAATTTAATGGATATATTTCCAATTTTCGGGCTGTTGTTGGGTCAGCTGTTTACGCATCAGCATTTACACCACCAACTACAGCTTTAACCGCTATCACCAACACATCTTTATTGACCTGTCAGTCTAATCGATTAATTGATAACTCCAATAATGCATTTACTATCACTAGAAATGGTGATACAAAAGTAACTGCGTTTGGACCATTTACAGAAACAGACACAACAACTGGATCAGGTTATCTAGATGGTACGGGAGATTATATAACTGTAGCAAATAACGCTGCCTTTAATCTTCCTGGAGATTTTACAATAGAATTTTGGGTCAATAATAATAGCGTTAGTTCAAGTCCAAATTATATCTGTATCGGTAGTAGTTCCGCAGCTAGCAATGGACTTTTAATCTACTATTCAAATGGTGCAACATCTTTACGAATATATTCAAACGGAGCAGCTTTAATTGCTGGACCCTCACTTATCAATAATGTTTGGTATCATATAGCATTAGTTAGAAGTGGTAGCGGATCTAATAATTTAAAACTTTATGTAAATGGTGTTTCTGCAGGACAGGCGACTAGCACTACAACATTTACTGGAGTTGCTGGAAATGGTGTTGCTATTGGATCGGAATATACTTCAAGTCATAGCATTATTAATAATTATTATATGTCTGATGTTCGTATAGTCAAAGGAACTGCTGTATATACCTCAGCATTTACTCCACCAACATCTGCATTAACTGCTGTTGCAAATACTTCTCTATTAACTTTACAAACAAGAATAGCAGTTAACAATCATACATTTGTTGATCATTCTGGAATTAACAATTTAATCACTAGAGCAGGAAATGCATCACAAGGATCATTCTCTCCATTTAGTCCGGCAGGATGGAGTAATTATTTTGATGGTGTCAATGATTATCTAACACCAGCATCAAATGCAGCATTTACATTTGGAACTGGAAATTTTACGTTAGAGGCTTTTGTTTACCTACAAGGAACAAGTCCTGTAAATTCGGCAAATTCTGAACAAATTTTTGATTTTAGAACTGCTGATACATCAGTGGCGCCAACCTTATATGTTGGTGGCTCCGGTGATTCAAATAACTTAATTTATTATGTAAACGGAGCTGAGCGAATAACATCTGGGGGTGCGTTTCCTACTCGAGTATGGAATCATGTTGCTATATCAAGATCAAGTGGTTTAACAAAGATGTTCATTAATGGCGTTCAGGTTGGTTCGACTTATACAGACAATAACAATTACATTGGTACAATATGTGTTGTGGGCGGTCGTTATGCAGCAGTCTCAGCAGATTATAGAAGTTGGTATGGTTATATATCTAATGTTCGTGTAATAAAAGGAACTGCACTATACACCTCTAATTTTACACCACCGACATCTGCATTAACTGCTGTTGCCAATACTTCTTTATTAACCTGCCAATCTAATCGCTTTATTGATAACTCCACAAACAACTTTACATTAACTAGAAATGGTGATGTCATAGTAGCCAACTTCTCTCCACTTGCACCGACTGCTTCATATTTTCCAGCAATTCATGGTGGATCAGTATACTTTGATGGAACTGGAGATTATTTAAGCGTTGCGAGTAATACTGCTTTTACATTAGGATCTTCTGGTGATTTTACAATAGAATGCTGGGTGTATTTAACAGCTTCACCATCTAACTATGCTCCATTATTAACAACATGGACTAATTCAACTAATAGTTATGCGAATAGATGGGCTATAACATATTATGGCAATAGGTTAGCATGGTTTACAGATGCAGGTAATATTGGAGTTACAGATTCAGTAGCTCCAACTTTAAATGAATGGACTCATGTTGCTGCTGTTCGTAGTGGTTCAACAATAACATTATACAAAAATGGTGTTTCATTAGGAACACAAACTACTGCACAAGCATACACGACTGATGGTACTGTTAATATCGGTTTTATTACAGGTGTAACAGCAATAACTGGATATATCACTAGTGCAAGAATAGTCAAAGGTACTGCTGTTTATACTTCCAACTTTACTCCACCTACTGCACCCGTAACCGCCATTGCTAACACCAGCCTATTACTAAATTACACCAACGCAGGGATTGTAGATGTTACATCTCGAAATGTTTTAGAAACAATAAATGTGCAGATTGATCATGTAAATAAAAAATTTGGTAATGGTAGTTTCTATACAGGCACTTCTGGTTCAAATTATATTCGATTACCTGCAAGCGAGTTTTATCAATTTGGAACAAAAAATTTTACCGTTGAGGGATGGTTTAAACCAATAGGTGCTGGCAATGAAAGAACTTTTTATATGCATGGAGTTAATACGGCAGGAGGGATAGCGTTTTTCGTTGGCACTGGTGGTGTTCGTTTTAGAGCAAGCACTCAAACAGATCTAGTATATGCAACTACTATTTCTAACTCTACTTTTACACACATTGCGTTTGTTCGAGATGGAAATATAAGAAGAATTTTTATTGATGGCGCACAAGTAGCATCTGACACACTTTCATTTAATGTATCAGATAATGTAGTAACAGACATAGGCGCAAGCGTACAAAACGCATCAGATAGTTTTAGATACTATGGTTACATCGATGACCTTCGTATTACCACTGGTGTTGCTCGTTACACCGCAAACTTTACACCACCAACATCTACTTTCTTAACTCAATAAGAGAATAAAATGGCATTAACTAAAATTACATCAAATGTTATTGCTGATAATGCAGTAACTCAAAGTAAAATAAATTCTCAAGTCAATCTTGGTGGTGGAATACAATCTGTTGCATCTCGACCAGGATCTCCAACTAATGGTACTGTTATTTGGAACACAACTAGCAATACTTTAGAAACATATGTTGGAACTGGATGGACAACATTAGCATCACAAAGTTATACTATTGAATATCTTATAGTTGCTGGAGGTGGATCTGGCGGTGGCGGTACGTATCACGGTGGCGGTGGTGGAGCAGGTGGATATATAGCATCAACATCAACTGTTACATCAACAAACTCTTATACTATTACTGTAGGTGCTGGTGGCGCTGGTGCTAGTGGCACATCAGATGGTAACAATGGTGCTAACTCGAGTGCGTTTGGTTCAACAGCTATTGGTGGTGGCGGCGGTGGAAATTATTCGCAAACAGGTGCTGGAAAATCTGGTGGCTCTGGTGGCGGAGGTGCGAGTAGTAATGCTCCATCTAATGCAGCAGGTTCTGGAACAGTAGGTCAGGGTAATAACGGAGGTACGGGTGCAGTACCATCGTTCCATGGCGCAGGCGGAGGTGGTGGTGCTGGTGGAGTAGGAGTTAATGGGACTTCAACTACTGGCGGTAATGGTGGTGTAGGACTTAACTGGCAATCGATTGGCACCTTTTACGCTGGTGGTGGAGGTGGCTCTATTTATAATGGTGGAACTGCTGGGTCAGGTGGTAATGGCGGCGGTGGCGGCGGAAGCGTAACTGGCAATAACCAAGCTGGTAGTGGAACTGCCAACACTGGTGGAGGCGGTGGCGGAGCAGAAAGAAACACTTACACAACATCAGGTTCTGGTGGCTCTGGAATAGTGATCATTCGCTACTCTGGTAATCAAAGAGGAACAGGTGGAACAGTAACAGCAACAGGTGGATATACTTATCATACATTTACAACTTCAGGAACATTTACAGCGTAAATAAATAGAATTATGGGCAGAACAAGAAACCTAAGCAAATTTGCAAAAAATACTACCACCACAGGAACTCTCACGCAAGAGGCTGGAGGTAGCGGAGTGCAATCTGTTGCATCTCGCCCAGGATCTCCAACTAACGGAACCGTTATTTGGAACACAACTAGTAATGTATTAGAAACATATGTTGGAACTGGATGGGTAACATTAGCATCACAAAGTTATAGTGTTGATTATCTTGTTGTTGCAGGCGGAGGTGCTGGCGGTAACTATGGCGGTGGAGGTGGCGCAGGTGGATATCTCGCGTCATCATTTACAATCACACCAGCAACATCATATACTATCACTGTAGGTGCTGGGGGAGTAGGAGCCTCAGTAAATCCAAGATACGGTGGTAATGGTAGTAATTCCGCAATAGTAACGGTTGCTACTGCTATCGGTGGTGGTGGTGGCGGCGGCAATGATCCAGCTACAGTTGATGCACATTCTGGACGATCTGGTGGTTCTGGTGGTGGTGCATCAAATCAAAATGCTACTGGTGTGTATGGTAGTGGTACCGCTGGTCAAGGCAACCGTGGTGGTTCTGCGACCAGTTCTGGAATTAATAATAGGGGTGGCGGCGGTGGTGGAGCTGGTGCGGTTGGTGTAGATGGCTCCAGTACTGGCAATGGTGGCGCAGGAACTACTTGGTTAAATGGCACTACTTATGCTGGCGGCGGTGGTGGAGGAGGTTCTGCGCTTACAAATTCTTCAGGTGGTTCTGGTGGCGGTGGTGGGTATGGTGTAACTGGAACGGTTAATACAGGTGGTGGTGGCGGTAGTGGAAATGATAATGCGGCGAGTAATAAAAATGGCGGTTCAGGTATTGTAATTATTCGTTATCTCGGTTCTCAGCGTGGTATTGGCGGTACTGTTACAACAGCAGATGGTTATACTTATCATACATTTACATCTTCAGGAACATTTACAGCTTAATAAATAATTCTTTTAGGAGAAAACAAACATGGCACATTTTGCGAAAGTAGTTGAAGGAACAGTAACTCAAGTTATTGTTGCCGAACCAGAATTTTTTAATACATTTGTAGATACTTCTCCAGGCGAGTGGATTCAGACATCCTATAATACTCGTGGTGGAGTTCACTATCAATCAAACACAAACGAACCATCAGAGGATCAAACAAAAGCACTGCGTAAGAATTATGCAGGAATTGGCTACACCTATGATGCACAAAGAGATGCATTTATTCCACCAAAGCCATTTAATTCTTGGATACTGAATGAAACTTCCTGTTTGTGGGAAGCACCAGTTGCATATCCAACCGATGGCGAAAGATATATTTGGAATGAAGAAACAACTTCTTGGGATTTGGCAGAAGTACCAGCGTAGTATATTTCAATAATATCTGTGGATAGGGAAGCAGATGGCAACAATAGATAAAGACTTTCGAGTTAAGAATGGTCTTGTAGTCGGTCAAAATGCAACAATTGGTGGCACTCTAACTGTTGGTACAGTTAATGCAACAACCATTAACGGGACAATCACTGGTGGTGTTGTTCTCGAAAAACAATATACACAAATAGGCACATTGACTGTTGGTGATGTTGGAGTCAGATGGTATCCAGCAACCAATATAACTATTAATAGTGCTATAGCTCGTGTTGTAACTGCTCCTACTGGTTCTTCAATAATTTTATCCATTAAAGTTAATGGAACTGCAGCACAATCAATTACTATTAACAATGGTTCTACTGCATCTTCTTTAATCAGCACATCAATTAGCGTTACTTATGGACAATATGTAACAATAGGAATATCGCAAATAGGCAACAGTGTAGCAGGATCTGATTTAAATGTTACACTAAATTACACAAGAGCATAAAGGAAACAAAATGAACGAAGAATATGAAGTAGTTTTTAATGGTGGCGTTTTAGATGTCCATCTTGGAGATAAGCACGTTATACATCAGCCATTTAAACCTACAAATGATGGAACTCAAGAAGCATGGGCAAATGAAGCAGAAGCACTTGCTTGGTGGGAAGAAAATAAACCAACTCTAGAAACAACCCCTGTGGAGGGAGAATAAAATGCCTGAAATTGCAGTTAACAGATTCAGCAGTGCTTTAGTTCCAGTCATTGAAGACGGTAATCCAAATAAAAATAGAATTTTTATCAATGGACAAACATTTGATAAAACTACTTTAGCTCCTTATTGGATGCAAAACTGGCATTTTAATGCCTCAGATGCATTTATTACTATAGGCACTAATACTCAATGGGGATCAATGATTCTAAGTAAAGGGACTATACAGTGTTATGCATCTGGAGATGCCACCACATTTGCTTGTTTCACACAAGACACATATCATACTGGATTAGATACAGCAAATTACCCAGCAAAAAAGGTATGGAGAACAGCTAGCGGTAAACATATTTATGCTATTCCTTATGGTGACAGCGGTAACAACACTACCGACAGTGCTCTTTATAACTACACAGTAATATTTAATGATGATGTATTAACTGGAGCATCTTTCAATTTAGGTGCTTGGGCAGGCTACCCCGCGAATTTTTTCTATGAAGATGTAACTAATAATAAAATGTGGGGTATGTTACCAAATAATATTACCAATCAGAGAATGTATTATTGGAGTTCATACGATTCAGGATATACGGGTTATACTGCGGCACATAGCACTACTGGATATAGTACGTTTTTTATGGGTGTAGATAATTCTGGTTGGATATATATGTGTCAAGTTGCTACGGGAGGAACCAACCTTTACAACTATTATCAGATATATAAATTTAATCCTGTCAGTGGCGCCAGCACTCAACTAATTACAAATAGCTGGAGAAATTTAGCAGAAAATCATAGAAAAGCACTTCCAAGTAATATTCGTAGAGCTACAGCTGATCGTAGAGTATTTTATAGTTCTCATCACAATGACAGTAACGTATTTGCTCCAATTAGATATGTGTTTGATGCAGCAGCAGGAACTGTAACAGCTACAAACTGTACAGTAAATTATGCTGGAGCTGATACATACGCTACTCATGCTGAAAAATATACATTGGAAGGAGTTAATGGCTCTGGACTAAATACATATTTTATAAAAGGGTATCAATTTACTGTCTCTGGAACAAATTATATAACTTTCTGGATATGTGATATGGCTTCTACTCTTGGCTCTTCTGCTTCTAGATGGAGTACCGATAAAAAACGAACAATGTTAACATTTACCATTGGTTCTGGAACTGGTGATGATGTTTTAACATATCATAGTAAAGTTACCTTCCCTGGTGTTAATGCAATTCCAAGAAACTTTATGCCTATTAACGAGGCAGGAACTCATGTAGTTGTTCCTGTTGCAGGAGCATGTAAGTTTTATACATTTAATGCTTCTACTGGATGGGAGCAAACTGGTACATATGGAGCAGAATTTAGACAACTTGGTTTAGATTCTACAAATAGACTATGGGGTACAAGTACTGAACGTGGTTTTAATACAATACATACGATCACTCCATCTACACCAGTTACAGTTAGTGTTGTGATGGCTTCTCCAAGTTATACATATACCGGAACAAATATTACAACTACTGCTGTAGTTAATGCTTACGATAGTAATGGCGCTAGAGTAGTAGCAAGTATAAACTTGACAATTGAAGGATCAACAATGTTGTTTACATCAAACAGCACTAAAAACTTAACAGTTTCTACAAGTTCAAGTGCAGACACTACTGTGAGTTTGACTATTAGTGGCGGTGGTGTTAACAATATTGTTGCAAGCGTAAACTTCTAATGTCATACTGGAGAGCGACATCAGAACCAGTTGAAGTATACACAAATACTCCAGCTGGTTCTAACTTTTCAAACGAAACTACTAATACGCTAGTAGTTACAGAAAGTTTCAATCATCTAGTAAATAATAGAATTGTTAATGTTGTTAAAGCTGCTGAAGTTATAGTTAACAATTCTAAACCAGTTGTGTATTCAACTATGGTACCAGTATATCAAAGTGGAATAACTTATGGATTACAAAATAATGAGTATATGACCAGAGTTGAATCTATCACATATAAGACTAATTTACAAGAATCTATGATACCAAAAGTTGTGCAAGTCGTAACAGAAAGAATACAACCAATTTTTGTTATAGCTGGAAGTGACGAATACACTGGTGATGGAAGTTTTGGTATTGGTGGAGGAGGAGTTTTAGGTGGAACTACTTCTACTGGTGGTGTTAACGCATTTTGGGGATAATAACTAGGAAATAAGATGTCAAACGCAAAAGAACTAGCAAAATTCGCCAGAGATATAACTTACAATGCTGCCAGTACAGAACTTTCTGGAATTACTGTTCAGGGTGCAGGTGGTGCAACAGTAACAACTTCGGCTACTGCTCCATCAAATCCATCAAGTGGGGATGTATGGTTTAACACAACAAACAGTTCCTTAAATGTATATTACAATACATCTTGGACACAATCAAGCGGTGGTAGCACAACAACTAGAACAATAGAAACATTTACTGCTACTTCTGGTCAAACTACTTTTACCCCATCAACTAATTACTCTTATGTAGATGTTTACAAAAATAATGTAAGAGTTCCCGCAGATCAATATACTGCGACAGATGGTGTCAGTGTTATTTTAGATACTGGTGCTACCGCAGGTGATTCAATTGAGATATACGTGTATGCTACTGTCGGTGGCACTGCTACAGGCACTGGTGGATTATCTATTAACTCAGTTGTAGTAACTAATTCAAGTGGAACTCCGTTAGGTTATGCTGGTTTTGCTGAAATCGGTGGTGGATATGTTAAAGTTACTGGAACTGGATTTAGTTCTGGCATATCAGCGACTATTGGTGGAACTTCCGCAACAAGTACAACATTCGTAAGTGCGACTGAAGTTATTGTGCAAGTACCACCAAAGTCGTATGGATCTTATGCGATTAGATTGACAGATTTGTTAGGATTTACTGTAACATTAACAAATGCTATTATTTACTATCCTGCTGCTTCTTGGGTTACAGAAGCAACTCTGCCAGATGTTCAGATGGACATTCCAGTTTCAATACAGTTGCAAGCAGTTGGTGGAACTGCTTTCGCTTTGGCAGCAGGCAGCACATTACCAGCAGGATTGTCACTTAATACTACCAATGGATTGATAAGTGGAACACTGACAGTATTCTCTGGTGACTCATTTATAACATCGTTCGCTGTTAACGTGACAAATAATGTTGGAGTTACTACGAGTAGAACATTTAATATTTTCGCCAATGCTGCTAGGTACGAAACTGCAGCAATAGCAGGAAGCACTGCTATTAATCGCTACTGGATATTTGAAAATGCTGGAACACTACATAGATTCACTCCACCGCACTTTGGTATTTACGATATGTTACTAGTCGGTGGTGGCGGTGGTGGTGGACCTTCTGGAAATAACGGTGGTGGGGGTGCTGGTGGTGTTGCTGAAAAACTTAATGTTATATTAAACTCATCATCTAGTGTATATTATCGAAAATTATCAGCTATAAGAATAACAAATGGCGGAACTGGATATTCGTCTGCACCAACAGTTGTTATAACACCAGCTGCAGGAAATACTCCATCTATAGCTGCTACTGCAACAGCTACAATTTCTGGTGGTGCAGTTACATCAATATCAATTACAGATAATGGCAACGGTTATACTTCTGCACCAACTATTACATTTACTGGTGGTTCTGGAACAGGTGCTGCTGCAGTTTCTTATATTGGTGGTAATCCAATAACTGGAATAACTGTTGGAGCAGGAGGTACAGGTAATTTCCCAAATAATGATGGTCTTAATACATCAATAACAAAAAATGCTCTGCCCGTACAATGGATTGGTTACGGTGGTGGCGGTGGTGGTGGAAATAGTGACACCGGAACCCAAAGGAGTGGAGGTTCAGGTGGTGGTGCGGCAGATGGAAATGATAACGGAGGTAGTGCTTTACAACCAGGTAGTGCTACTGGTGGTTATGGTAATGTAGGTGGAGCAGGTAACAGCAATACAGGTGGTGGAGGTGGTGGTGCTGGTGGTGCTGGTGGAAATTGGTTTAGTCCTGGCAATGGTGCTGGTGGTGCTGGTCGATTAATGACTGGATGGGAAATAAGAGGTGTAAATTCATCTAACACAACTACTGGATCAAGAGGATATTATGGTGGTGGTGGCGCTGCTGCTGGCACTTCTACCAGATCTTTAGGTGGTGGTGGCGCTGGAGGAACTAATGTAAACGCAACAGGTATAAATGGAACTGGTGGCGGTGGTGGAACTAGCGGATTTTATGGAGCATTTGCAGGAGGATCAGGTATTCTCATCATCAAACAAAAATACGGATATGATGCAGATATTTTATTAGCAGCAGGTGGTGGTGGAGGAGGGAGAGTTGGCCAAAGTGGATATGGTGGAGGTGGAAGTGGAGCTGGTGGATTAATTTTCACTACTGGAAATCAATTTAATATTTTGCCTGGAGAATCATATGTGGTATCAGTTGGTGCTGGTGGAACTAGCTATGTTAATGGATCAAATACAACTTTGACACATTCTAATTTCACTATAACTGCTGTTGGTGGGGGTGCTGGAGGGGCTGGAGCATTAAATACAGACGCAGGAGCTGGAGGACTTTCTGGAGGTTCTGGTGGTGGTTCAGGAAGAAGTGGTGGTAGTGTTAACTTTGGAGGTAGTACAACGCAACTTTCTACAACAGGCTATGGTCAGGGTCATGCTGGTGGTAGTTCATCACTTAGATCTTCTGGAGGCGGTGCTGGAGGTCCAGGATTGAATGGCACTGGTTCAGGAGGACCAGGATTATCTTGGTTAAATTCAGCAACATATTGTGTAGGAGGAAGTTCTGCAAATACTTCTATATCAGGAAGTGCTAATACTGGCAATGGTGCCTCTGGCGGTCCTGACGGTACACCATTCGCATTAAATGGGGGAACTGGAGGCTCTGGCGTCGTCATTATACGATATGCTGGTCCACAAAGAGGATCAGGTGGTACTATCACCAGTGTTGACGGATATACCTACCACACATTCACAACATCCGGAACATTTACAGGTTAATAAATAATCAAAAAGGATTATTGCAATGCCAGTTACCACACGAAGCCAATTAAAAGAATACTGTTTGAGAGAGCTGGGTAAACCTGTTCTTGAAATCAACGTAGATGATACACAGTTAGAAGATCGTATTGACGAATCTTTAGAATACTGGAGATTATATCATCCTGATGGTATTGAGAAAGTTTACATGAAACATCTCATTAGCGCATCAGAGTTAAAACTAACTACAAACAATGCACAGAATTTCGCAGTTCCTGAAATAGTAACAGGGTTAACTTCTGGTGCTACTGCTACATGTGTGAAAGAAACAAGTCGCTCCTCTTCAGGCAACACACTTCTGGTTAAAAACGTAACTGGAACATTCACTGTCGGCGAAACAATTCGTGGTGCAAACAGTAACGTAACTGCAACTCTTGGAACACCAGCAGTTACACTGGGCGCATACGATAAAAGATACATTGATATTCCCGATGCAGTTTATGGCGTAGTTCGTATTCTCCCATTCAGCCAAGCATCATCTTCAAAGAATCTATTTGATCTGCAATATCAGTTGCGTTTAAATGACTTGTACGATCTTACATCTACAAGTATAATCTATTACAAAACAGTTATGTCGCATTTGGCTCTGCTAGACTTAGAGTTAAATGGTCACCCACAGTTTAGATTCAATCGTCGTCAGAACAAGTTATTCCTAGATGTTAACTGGGAATCTGATGTTGCGCTTGGTGACTTTATTGTTGTTGAGTGCTATCGTGCACTAGATCCAGCAGAGTATTCTAAAGTATGGGATGAACTCTGGCTTAAACATTACGTAACTGCAAAATTTAAAAAGCAGTGGGGAACTAATCTTAAAAAGTTTTCAGGCATTCAATTACCAGGTGGCGTAACACTTGACGGTGATAAATTATACGACGAAGCAACTACAGAAATTAAAGAACTTGAAGATGAGTTAATGACTAAGTCTGCTCCACTTGAGTTCTTCTTAGGTTAAATATGCCAACCAATTCTTACTTTACTCAGGGAACATCCTCTGAGCAAAATCTTGTTGAAGATCTAATCATTGAATCTTTAAAGATTTATGGTAAGGATTTATTTTATATTCCCAGACAGTTGGTTGCGAAAGATGAGATCCTTGGCGAAGATCGTCTAAGTAGATTTCAAAACAGTTATCCAATTGAAATGTACTTTGATAATATTGACTCTTTTGCAGGTCAAGGTGCATTTATACAGAAGTTTGGATTAATGCTAGAGCAATCTGCAACTCTTACTGTTGCAAGAAAACGCTGGGAGCAGTTGATTGGAG
>Ga0129336_10001353_pt1 | contig 14812 bp, 14 predicted proteins | sample CPB6_02_DNA_FD_96878 | JGI IMG/M metagenome (GOLD analysis project Ga0129336, IMG submission 96878) | Freshwater to marine salinity gradient microbial communities from Chesapeake Bay, USA - CPBay_Sum_0.6_0.2_DNA | ecosystem: Environmental > Aquatic > Marine > Coastal | place: USA: Chesapeake...
TGAGTGAAAAGAATGGAATTATTGATTTTCTAAAAATTATTGACATTATGCCTTCCTTTGAAAAAATTGAGTTTGATGTTGATGACATCGTAAGATCACCGCTCGTTCGTGAGTTTGTAATCGCTAAAAAATCTTTGAATCTATAATTTATGTCCAATCCTCTTATTGAAAAATATAATGAAATTCATCAAAACAAATTTAATCATATTGAATTAGATTTGCCCACAATTGAAAGAGTTGTAATTGATGGAGTGAGATATTATGACTTAAAAGATAAAAATAAGAAATTAGTTTCCATCACTTCGGTAATTAGTCATTATAAAAAAGACTTCTTTGCTCAGTGGAGAAAGAGAGTCGGTGAAGAAAAGGCAAATCAAATTACAAGGCAGGCAACCAGTCGTGGAACTGATACTCATACTTTGATTGAACACTATCTTCTAAATGAAGATTTACCATCTGTTCAACCACTTTCAGAGCATCTCTTTCAGATTGCAAAACCAACTCTTTCTAGAATCAATAACATTCATTGTCTTGAGAGTTCTTTGTATAGTGAAGTTCTTGGAATTGCTGGGACCGTCGACACGATTGCAGAATTTGATGGGGAACTTGCAATCATTGATTATAAGACCTCAAAAGAACCAAAACCCGTCGAATGGATAGAGGGATACTTCGTTCAGTGCGCTGCGTATGCGGCAATGCTTTATGAAATGACTGGTCTTAAGGTCAAGAAGTTTGTAATCATTATGACTTGTGAAAATGGAGAATGTGTTGTCTATGAAGAGCGAGATAAGAAAAAGTATCTTCAACTTCTTCAAAAATACATTGAAAAATTTCTAAACGACAAGCTAGAGTTGACAGAATAAATACTTACTGCTATAATACTTTTTGATGAGAAATTGAAATATGCTAAAGTTTTTTGCCGAATCAGAATTAATGGAAGAGGAAGAAATCGGAAAATTATTTGAAGAAAAATTTATCAGCCAAGAAAAGTTTGCTGAAGAGATTGAAAAGATCGTTCGTAAACAAAAATGCAACTATATTGATGGAATCGTAACCTACTGTGAGATCAATTCAATTGATCTTGAATCAGTTCCCAAATTGATTTCAAAGCCCCTTAAAGAAAAATTGAAATGTGAAGCAATGGATTTAAACTTTCTAAAGAAAACTTCACGAGCAAAATTATTTTTTTGAATGACACCATTTGATACTTTTTGTAATTATCTGGCAATTCGCAATCATTTTCTAAAAAAATCCTACGACTATTTTAAATACAACAGAAAAACAAGAACAACTCTTCAATCTTTTTATAAACGGCGAGATAGATTTTGGTTTGAAAAACTCTCTCGCAAATATTCAGAAAAAGAGATTGAAGAGTTTTTTCTTGCAAACTTCGTTTCTTGTAATGATCCAGAAACTCTTTGGATTGGTGAAATTGTAAAAGAAGGAGAAATCTCCTATCAGAACTGGAAAAAAAGAATTCAATCACTTTCTTATCTTTTTAAACAAGACACAAAGTTTCTTCTTGAAGACTATGAAGTTAAATCTCTTTTTGACTGTTCCAAAGGACATCCAATTCTTCTAAAGAGATTTCTTGCCGGTAAAGTTTCACTTGAGACTTTAGTCATTTACGATAAGATTTTCTCTTATTCAAATCAATTCAATTCAAAACTTTCAGATCCAGTTTGGGAATCAGTGGGTCTGAGAATTCAAAAATATTCTCCTTTTCTCAAAATTGAATTGTCTAAATACTGTGAGATTCTTAAGAGCACTCTTGACGAATCTTCCATTCAATGCTAAACTAAAAATGGGCTAGACAATCCCTTAAGCTAAGTCCACAAGCCAAAAACATACAAACAAAGGAAAAACAAAATGTCATTCGAAACACTCAAAAAACAATCAAAACTAGGTTCACTTACCGACAAACTCATTCAACAAGTAGAGAAGATGTCTTCCTCATCTTCTTCAAATGATGAAAGGTTCTGGAAACCTGTAATGGGCAAAGAAGGTGTAGGATCCGCAATCATTCGCTTTCTTCCCGCCCCAGAAGGTGAAGATCTTCCTTGGGCGAAACTCTATTCTCACGGTTTTCAAGGAATCAGTGGGGGTTGGTATTTGGAAAATAGTCTTACTACGCTAAATCAAAAAGATCCCGTCACGGAATATAATCGTTCTCTCGTAATGAAAAATTCCCCAGATGGAAAGTTTGAGAGCTGCCCTAAGAACATTCAAGAACTCGTACGTAAACAAAAACGTAAGCTTTCATATTACGCAAACATCTACGTTATTAAGGATCCAGCGAATCCTGAGAACGAGGGAACCGTCAGGATTTTCAAATTTGGAAAGAAGATCTTTGATAAGATTCTAGGTGTAATGAAACCAGAATTTGAAGATGAGACTCCAATCAATCCTTTTGACTTCTGGCAAGGTGCAAACTTCAAGCTGAAGATTGTAAAAAAGGATGGTTATTGGAATTATGATAAATCTGAATTTGATCGTCCTGGCCCTCTTCTAGATGATGACGATGCTCTAGAAGCAATCTGGAAAAAAGAGTATTCTCTCACTGCTCTGACTGCTCTGGATCAATTCAAGTCATATGAAGAACTTGAGGCACGTATGAATCAAGTTCTAGGTCTAAAGGGTTCTGCTTCCGTTCCGACTCAATCTCGTTCTGTAATGGAACAAGAAGACAATCTACCTCAGTTTGAATCTGATTCCACAGAAAAAATTATGGAAGAACTAGAACAATCTTATTCTCGTTCTAAAGTAGTTTCTGACTCCGATGAAGAAGAACTTGGAAATGACGAAACACTTCAATATTTCCGAAGTCTAATTGATGAGTGATTAATTAATTTTAAAGGAGGGAAGAAATTCCCTCCTTTTTTTATGAATATAGACGAATATTTTCTCCTCTCTTCAGATCTCTTGAAACGTATTGTGCCCCACCGCTCTTATAAGGCATAATGGAATCCATATCATTAAAAATAATATTCAGATATTGTGGTTTTAAAATATAGATATTTCTTTTATCATCTTCAATTTTAGACTCATATTCATAGTTTGTTACGGCTCTTATAACTTGAGAAGATGGAATTGTCACATAATAACCTAAACCATCATCATAATATTCATAGTAATACGCATTTCCTACACCTATATTACCCTCTACAGTAAAAATGGCTTCCTCAATTCCAGAAGAACTGAGAATTGGATCTGCAACGAAAGGAACCTCATTTAATTCATAGGTAAAGGAAACTGCAATGTCATTAAATGGTGCAAGAACGGAGGTTACAATGAATTTTCCATTAAAGACTCTTTCCGAGACATTATTGATAAAAATTTGAGAACCCACTTTAAGATTTGGAATTCCATTGTTCATCGTGACTGTTACAGTCTTTGATGGAACTCCCGCACTTCCGGCAAAGATTTGATTGATAGTGGTTCTTGAGACTTGAATAAAGTTTCCATTGGTTCTCCAAGTACTGGGTGTTTCTAGACCTGCTGGAAGAACAGTAACTCCATTTGAGTTTTTGATTTCTAGAGTTTCATAATGATGAATACCAGAATAAAGATTTTCATAAGAACCATATTTTTCTAGAAGAATGGAATCAAAAGATGTCTGAGGAATTGGCCACTCGGTTTGAATATTCAGAATATTATTTGAAAGAAGAACTACCCAATCAAGTGTTTCATCTCCATAAATTTTATATGCAACATTATCAGGTCTTTCATTTCCGATAATTTTGTATTTGGTGAAAAAGTTTAGATTTCCAAAAATATCTAGACGAAGTTTTCCGCGTTTGAATAAATTCTTAACTGGAATGTAGTTTGAGATATCTTGACTATCCGCATTCCGATTGACATATTCAAAATTCGGAACTTGTCTGAAATAAGGTTTTGCCATCTTAGTAACCTATGAGAGAATCCTTAGTATAGTCGGAATCATAGATTGGAGTAAGTTCTTGAAATTGCATATTTAATGTGTATGCAACCATAGTCCCATCGCGATAAGTTGCGTAACTTCCAAGAGGAGTATAATCAACTGAAAAGTTGGTAAGAGCACAATTTTTAATTAAATTTAATCCCGGATGAGAAGTTAATTGGTTTGTTTTTTCATCATAATATTCATACTTAATTTGGAATACGTGAGGTGCTTTTAAAAATAAATTTTTTTCTTCTCTTCTCACTGCCATATGATATTTAAAATATTTTATAATTTTCTTAATTTGAGTTGCTTCTAGTTCTTCTCTTGCCGACAACTTGAAAGTAAAGGTAAATGGCCTTAATTGTGGAGAGTTAAAAAGAAGCTCTAAATTTGGATTCAAAACAACATTATCAGTTCTTGCTAGAATATTGTTTATACCTGCAGCTTCTGCTGCAGCTAACTTTTGTATTCTATCTTTAAATTCCCTAGCAGTACCATATAATTCAGTAAAAATACTTTTTATTTCATTGCCTACTTGTTGTGGCGTATCTGCAGTTGCTATATTATATGATTTCGCAAATGCCGCAGATTGTATTGCACCGATACTATCACCTCCCCATTCGACACTATTTTGATCACTAATAGGCGATTGAACCGATAATACTACTGGACCCTCTTTTACTCCATCTGGGCCAGTTGCAGGTTCTACTGTTGGTTCTGGAAACTTAAACATAAATCCACTTTGCGCATCCTTAAATGAATCTTGTGGTATGTTTCTTGGTTTAATTTGGCAGGCTTGAAATTTTATTATATCTTGTTTTTTGTCCATTTTTAATGGATATCTAAGACCTCCGGGAGCTAAGATAAGAGATTCTGTTGGATTTTCTAACTTTTTTAATAGTTCTTCGTCTAGTGGTGGTTCTTCTGGAGGAGTTTGCGTTGGATCAGTTGGTGGAGTTCTATTGGGTGATCCACCTTCTTGTGGTTTTGATGGAGGTGAAGTAGGTCTGCTTGCTACCCATTGATTCCAAGGGCGAAATGCTGCAGATTCTCCATATGTTCTTGCTGCTACTGGAGAACCTTTTAAATCATCATTTATTATTTTAATAGTATTGTCTGTAAAAGTTTTATTATTCTGAGTTAAAATGGAACCAAAAGTTTCAGTGGAACTAAAACCATTATTATTGTTTATTAAATCGGATGATGATCCCAAAGGTTCCCATATTTTTTTAGAACGTTCCATTGGTATAATGTATTTCCATTTTTATCTACTATGTACGGTGATTTTGCATTTGAAACATCCACACAAGTCTTCACTTCAACGGATGCGCCCGAAGTTTTTATTAAATAAGGAGTACATTTTATAGACATATTTTTATTTTATGTATTGTAGAAAATACAAAATACTTTTATTTATTTAGTCTGATTTTCATATATGGAATCTCAAGTAGGTCATCCAATTCCGTATACTTCACACTATAAAGTTTTCCAGCAACTTCTTCCCAAGTATAACTACGATGTTCTCTCCAATGGAAATTGATTCCTCTAAATCCCCAACGATACAAACTAGTACAGACAATTAAAGGATGTTGATCATATTCAATACCTAGAGTTTTTGGATTATAGACAAATGTATAAAATTTATCAATTTCTGGATATATTGAGTCTTCCTTGAAGACATCCATAATAATCAGCATTAGATCCTCAGGATCTTTTGTATTTGCCTTACGAATTCTTTTTTTTAATTCTCTAACTCTTGCCGTAGAAGAGGTATCAATATATTGCCCAAAACCTTGTGCCATTATCGGATTCCGAGATCGTCTTCCGTAATCACGCGGAACTTAATCATATGATCTTTGCACCATTCTTGAATACTATTCCATTTTGATTGATTGACTGCATAAGTATTCATTTCATTAATAAAAGTCTTTGTTTTCTTGTTTCCTTTCACTGGAGGCATTGTTTGTTTTTTGGGTTTAATTTCAATTACGTATTTTTGTTTTTTATTATTACTTTCTAAAACTTCAATCATAAAATCTGGAAAATATCTGCAAACTTTTTGCTTTACTGGATTATAATAAGGAATGCAAAATTCTTCTGATCCATAGCGAAGAATGTTGGGATTTCGGTCACACCACTGCATAAACTTCAATTCCCAACTACTACGATACACAATATTATTTGGATTTCCCATATATTTTTCAGGATTTCTTGGATGAAAAAATCCTTGATGATACCTAGAATCGCGAGGCATTTTTATACATAGTATATAAGCATTAGAAGTATTTATAGATGGCTGCTCCACAACCAACGAGAGTTTTTGTTAGTGACATTAAATCTAAATTACTAAGGCCCGCTTTAACTTCTCATTATATCTGTGAGTTTTCACCTCCTTTAGATAAAATGGGAGAATTTCTTCAAAAAAGAGAAGCTGCTAAATGGATAGGAGCAGACTATAAAAAAAGAGATAATCAAGAGTTGATTCAATTATCTTGCTGTGATGCATCACTACCTGGTGCGTCTTTAATGACCAATGAGATTAATGACGATCATACGGGAGTAACGGAGAGACACGCATACAGAAGACAATATGATGATAGAAGTGATTTTACTTTTTATGTAGACAATAATTATAAAATTATTAATTTCTTTGAGTCTTGGATTGCATATGTTGTTGGTGAAGACTTACAGAAAGATGTAGTAAAAAGAGATTATTTTTATCGTTCTAATTTTCCATCAGATTATCAAACTGATAATCTTTATATTACAAAATTTGAAAGAGATCATTCAAAAGGAACAAATGGTATTGAATATCAGTTTATTGGAGCATATCCAATTAACATTTCTTCAATGCCAGTTTCTTATGAATTATCTCAAGTTCTAAAATGCACAGTGTCTTTCACATATATTCGTTACGTCATTTCAAATAGAACAATTAAAGCGGAACCTGCACCAGCACCAACAAATCAAGCTTTGCAAGGAGTTCCAAGACAATATATAACAACACCTGAAGGTGATATAATTTCTCCACCTTTTAATGTTGGTTAATAAATAATAAAAATATCATCAATTGAATTACAATGCCTTTACCTAGAGTTTCTGTTCCAACTTATGAACTTGAGTTGCCTTCAAGTGGTCAAAAAATTAAGTATAGACCATTTCTAGTCAGAGAAGAAAAACTTCTCGTAATTGCTCTAGAATCTGAAGATAATAAACAGATCACCACTGCGATCAAAACAGTCATCAAAAACTGCATTGAAACTAAAGGAATCAAAGTAGAGGAACTTCCTACTTTTGATATTGAATATCTCTTCTTGAATATTCGGAGTAAATCTGTTGGGGAAGAAATTGAAGTTAATATTATTTGTCCCGATGACGAAGAAACTACTGTTCCAGTAAAAATTAATGTTGCAGATATTCAAGTTCAAAAGAATCTAGAACATCATAATCAAATCAAGCTTGATGATAATATTATGATGGAAATGAAATATCCATCATTGGAACAATTTATCAAAAATAATTTTGATATTTCTTCTGACAGTACAATGGAACAATCATTTGAATTGATATCTTCTTGTGTGAATAAAATTTACACTGAGGATGAGGTTTGGGTTGCAGCAGATGTAACGAAAAAAGAACTACTGGAATTTTTGGATCAATTAAATTCTTCTCAGTTTAAAGACATTGAAAAGTTTTTTGAGACAATGCCTAAACTCTCTCATACAATTAAGGTCAAAAATCCAAAAACAAAAGTTGAAAGTGATGTTGTTCTTGAAGGGTTATCCAGTTTTTTCGCCTAGGAATGAGCCATCTTGATCTTGAGGGATATTTCAAGTTAAATTTTTCTTTGATGCAATATCACAAATGGAGTTTAACTGAAATCGAATTTATGATGCCTTGGGAGCGAGACGTTTATGTGATTTTGTTGAAACAACATTTAGAAGAAGAAGAACAAAGACAACAAAAAGCAAATGCCTAATCCAAGCAACAAAGTTAAAACTGAATCAATTGATGAAGTAATTCTTAGCTTACTTGGATTATCTTCCAATGAAGAACTTCATATTCAAACTTACTTTAAAAAGCTTAAAAATAAACTAATATCTTCTGAATTAGTTGGATCAAAAATCAATCAAGATGAACGTATTCTTTTAAGTGAAGAACTTAAACGAATCAAAAAAATCAAGGATCAAGGATATAGATTTAAAATTAAATCAGTAAAGTCTAAAGATATACTTTCAAATAAGATCTCTCAAGATTTAAGAAGAAAGAAAATTACATCTTCTAGTGCGATTGTAAGATATAAAGGTGGGCCTCTTGCAAAAAGGGATGAGTTTGTTCCTCAAAAAACAGCGGACAGAGAGGATGCAACAACAAGTCTAAGTCCGATTAGAAAAACTTTAAACTATATTTTAGAAATTTTATCTGCTAAATTTAAGTTTGAGAAAAAGCAATCAGATCTTGATAGAAAAGAAAAAGAGACAGAAAAAAGAGGAAAAGGAGAATCTACTTTAGAAGGATTCAAAAAAGGTCTCGGTGATATGGTGGCATTGACTAAAAAGGTAATGTCCCCATTTCAAACTTTAATTGATAGAATTAAGAAATTTTTATTCTTCACTTTACTTGGAAGAGCATTCAATTCTTTTATGAATTGGATGAATGATAAAGAAAATCAAAAGAAATTTAATGCTCTTGTTGAGTTTTTATCTGATCATTGGCCGGCAATTGCTGGAATTTATATTCTATTTGGAACTAGTTTTGGAAAATTAATTCGTGGCATTTTAAAGGGTGCAGTCAGAATGACTGTGGCTCTTGCAATGAACATTCCAAAAATTATTGGATTTATCAAAAAGAATAAAAATCTTGCTAAAATTGCTTTAATCGCATCTCCCTTTGTAACAAGAGAAGTTGCAAAAATATTTTCAGATAAAAAGAATGAGTCTCCAGAAAAGGGTCTAATTCCAAAAACAAATTCAGATTTAGAAAGTGCAAAGAAAGATACTGATAAGGCAAGAGAAAGTAGAGTTCCAACTTTTAATTTAGGTGGATTAATTCCTTCATTCAAGATGGGGGGAATGAAACCCTTTGGAATGGGAATGGATTTTTCTTCTGGTGTTCCGATTTCTGGTGCAGGTCAAGATGATACTTTAATTGCAGCAAAAACTGGAGAAGCAATTCTTACTGAGAAAGATCAATCAGATTTAAGTCAAAGATTTATTGATCGGAATACTGGAGAAGCCTTAAATATTCCTCAATATCTTTCGGGAAGAAAACCTGGAACGGTGGCTATGAGTAACTTAAGATTTCCAGGATTTGGTGGAGGTTTCTTTAAAGGTGGAATGATTTCAGGATTCAAAGATGGAGGAATGGTTGGTGGAGGTTCTTCTCAAACCAAAGGTAGACGTATTGAGGAATTAGAAATGCCTCATAATTATCCAAGAAATGGATTGATTGGAAATGCTATGAATTTTCTTGGAGGTATGTTTAATTTTGGTAAGGGGAATACTCCATCAAAACCATCTTCAAGAACAAAACCTAAAATGCCTCTACAAGAGTATCAAAATCCTGAGGCTCTTTCTCTTCTGAAAACAATTCGTTCCGCAGAGCATTATGGGGGAACAAATCCATATCAAGCACTTTATGGTGGTAAAAGTGCTCCAGTTACTAAAATGACGATTCAAGAAGTCATTGATATGGGAAATACTGGTAGACTTCCAAAAAGATTTGGAGGTCAAACCGCTGGATATGGATCTGGTTCTGCAGCAACTGGAGCATATCAATTTATGCCTTTCACTCTTCAAGATTTAATCCGAAGAGGTAAAGCAAAACCAAATGAAATAATGTCTCAATCGGTTCAAGATCGTCTTGGATGGGAACTTGCCAAAAATAGAGGTGTCACTTTAAGTTCTCTAAAAAGAACCGGATTGTCTCAGTCTGTTATGGATATGATGGCTCCAGAATGGGCTTCATTTCCTTATTCTGTGGCCGGAGGAAAAAGTTATTATGGCCAACCAGTAAAAGGAGCAGATTTTCTTCAGCAGATTTATTCTCAATCTTTAGGGTCACTTCGTACTCCAAAAAAACAACGAGGTGGATTTGTAGGAGAAAATATGGGAAGAGACATTCCTGGAGCTACTGCAGATCGTCAACTTATTGCGGCTCAGCCGGGCGAATTTGTTCTTCCTAAAGCAACAGTAAGTCGCTTAGGTGTCCCAATCATTGAAAAAATTGTTGCAATGACTGATAGCAATTCTATTGCGTATCGTCAAAGTGAAAACCGAAGAATTCCAAGTATTACACCATATAGTTCTTCTTCATCAAGAAATGTAATGACTCTTCCTCCGATTGTTCAAGGTACGGGATCAAATCGTGCAAGAGCATCTGGGTATTCTGGAGGAACTAGAGTTCCATCATTTTCTCATATTTCAGAACAAAGTGACCGAAATATGATTGCTAGTCTTTATGGAATTGAGACCTCAACAGGAATGGGATAAGTAAATGGCGAAAATTACAGATCCATCCAAACTACTTCCATCTGCTAAAGTTTCCTCTTCAATCGTAAGAGTTGGCAGAAGTTCAATTGTTCCTTCAGTTAAATTTTCTACAAAATCAATCGCACTTTCAACTGAAGTTCTAAGAAGAAAAAGAGTTCAAGAAACCTCAGATGTAAATGGTCAATTAGTAAGAATTGGAAATTTCTTTAAAATAGATTTAGAAAATTCCAAAAAAGAATCAGAAAAGAAAAGAAAAGAAAAGGAGAAGGAAGATTTTTCGGAAGCGGAAAAGAAACTTGAAACTCCTAAGGTAAAGGGATTTAAGTTTCCAAAAATGAATTTTCCAGCAATGGGACTCTTAGAAAGAATTAAAAAATTCCTATTTTTTACCGCAGTTGGATGGTTATTACCAAAACTTATTGAACTTATACCAAAACTTGAAGGAGTTTTAAAATTAATTACTGGGACATATTTGTTTGTTGAAGATATTTTTAATAGACTATTAGATGGTTTTTCAACTTTAGTTAAATTTGGAGGCGATTTAAAGAATAATGCAATCGGATTTCTCGCTAAAACAAAAGGTGGAAATTATCAAAAAGAATTTGATAAATTAGAAAGTCAATTTAATAACTTTGTAAATCTTTCCATTGTTGCTGGTCTTCTTGGAACTGATATTGGTCTTGCTGCTGTTGATGAATATAATAAGTGGAGGAAAAAGAATCAAGAGGTTGCAAGAGGTAAATTTGGGACTGGAGCAGCAGCATATTTACTGAAAGATGCTGGTAGAGAACTTGGGGAAAGAAAGGCTGGTTATCAAGATCCAGGTAGATATAGAGCAAAGGGACAAGCAAGAGCTGGTGGATTTGCCTTAGAACAAGCAAGAAAAAAACTACCACAACCAAAACCCCCATCTTGGTGGAATAGAATATTCAAAGGACCTCTTTCAAAACTCAAAAAACCATTTAGTAGATTTTTAGGGGTTGCAATTCCAGGAGCCGGTGCTGCATTTGGTGCGATAAATGCAAAGATTAGATTTGATTCTGGTGATAAATTAGGTGGAACTCTTGCTTCTATTTCTGCAGCATTAGATGCCGGGACTGCACTCGCAGCACTAACTGGAATTGGTCTTCCTGTTGCTGGAGTTCTTGGCACTATTAGTATGGGTATTGATGTATTGTTACTAATTCGTGATGTTTTAAGAATTTTTAGAGTTCCAGATAAGATTCTTGGTTTTTCCAATGGAGGTAGAGTTGTTCGTAAATATCAAGGTGGAGGAAATACTAGACAATCAAGGTCCCCAAGAAGATCATTTACTCCAGCAAAAAGAAAACCATTTAAAATTTCTCCTCAAAGATCTCAACCTGGTAAAGATGTAGGTGGTAAAAAGGAAATTGAAATTCTCTATCCTGACACTAAAAAGAAATTAACAGTTCAAGAATGGATAAAGGGGAACTATGCTGGAACTTATGATGATTATAAGAGGCATTACGAAAGAAATACTAATCAACCAAATTCTTATAAGGCATTAACTTTTGCTTCACAATCATTTAAAGATTTGCCTGCAGGTTTAGGACATATTGTTGGTGCTGCAATTGATAGCACTTTGGGACAAAAAGTGGATGTTAAAAGAGCTATTCAGCAGTTTTCCTATGGAATGGCATATCTTGCTGAGAATTATGCAAATCAAAGAGTGAATATGAGTATGAGTTCTTTAGCAAGAGATGTGAATGTGTTTGCCGATGGTGGATATGTTCCACCTTCAAGAGAAATGAGAAGAACAAATGAGATGGCGAATTTTGGTGAAATGCTTTCAAGAGTTCTTGAGCCAGCCATCAATTTAAAAATCAATGAAGTAATTCAGAGTGTGAGAAAAGAAATTAATAAAAAGGGAAAGAAAGATGATACACAAGATGGGAATATTCCATCTGATCAAATGCTTGATGGAGAAGAATATACTTATAATGTAACTGGAGGCGAGCTTCCTAGTAAATATCCAGGAAGAGGCCCAAGAACTGGGCATAATTACCCAGCTAGAGATTATCAAATAGAGGTTGGTAGAGCGATTACTGTTTTTGTTCCGGGAACTGTAACAAGAGCGGGAATGTATGACCCTTCTGGTTATGGAAATGAGGTCATTATTCGTCACGAAAATGGGCTACTATCACAGTATGCCCATTTGTCAAAAATACTAGTAAAAGAAGGTGATATGATTAATGAGGGAAAAGTGATAGGATTAACTGGAGGTCAACCGGGGGCTAGAGGAGCGGGAAGAACTACTGGACCACATTTGCATTTTGAAGTTAGAGATTCAACTAATAGGAAAATTACACAAGAAAATAGTGGTGATAACTTCTTTAGATTTGGAACGGTAACTAGGGTTCAAAGAAGGGAAAGAATGCCAGATAATTTAAGAGAAACTGGAAAAATTTTTACTGGAAGTGCTAGTTGGTATGGGAGAAAAGATGGATTTCAAGGAAAACCTACATCAAATGGTGAAATTTTTGATACCGATAAATTAACAGCAGCAATACAAATAAATCTTAGGGATGAATTTGGTGGAGTTTCTAGTGGAAAACGTGTTTATTATGCAAAAGTCACAAATACAGAAAATAACAAGTCTGTAGTGGTGAGAATTAATGATGTTGGACCTCTAGTTCCTGGTGGTGTTATTGATTTAAGTGAAGCTGCCTTTAAAAGAATTGCATCTGGTGGATTAGGACAAGGAAGAATTCCCAATGTAACCGTTGAAAAACTCACGACAACTTCACCAATTCAGTCATCAAGGTATCAACAACCATCAAGACAAGGAGAACAATTAAAATTTAAAACAAAAGGGGAATTGGGAGAAGCAATTAGAAAATTAAAACCCGGAGAAACTTTAGGCGTTCCTGGTGTGGGTAAGGTTGTAGCAACCAATAGAAAACCTAGTAGATTATACTATTTAAATGGAAATCCAGATGCAGTTCCATACGATAAATTTATAGTTCAGTTTGAAAGAACAAGGTCGGAATATTCTAGAGAAACTAACCAACGTCCTCAACAACCTCAAATAGGACCTAGAACGTCTTCGGGATTCTCCGCTGCTCCATCAGGGGCAACTGGAGTACAATTCTACACAAATCCAGAAGGAAATAAACTCACATATTATATTTTAAGAGGACACGATGGTCCAAAATATTATGCAATTGTTGATGGTGAGTCGTTGAGCGTAGGAAGGGATAGATATGAAGAAGTTGTAAAACTTATAAGAAAAAGAAATAGATCAACAAATCCTTTCTCAAATTTAATGAGAATAATCACTGGAGGAAAGCAAAAAGGTGGTCTCATTGCACCATCAACTTCTAGACTTCCCATTCCAAACTCATTTGCTTCTTACGAACATCCAGATTCAAGAATGATGATTGCCATTCAACCAATCATTATAGAAAAAACAGTTCCAACATCATCCTCTACAAATTCTCCAATTACCTTTCCGGTTTTAGTTGGAGTAAATAATAATAATCTAGATTCTTATAGAGGATAATATGACTGCAAATATCTCAGCACAAGGCGGCGAGGCTCAAATTAATTTATTTGAGATTCTTGCAGAAAATGGAAAAGAATCTTTGACGATTACTCCATTTGAATTAAATTATTATGAAAGTCTTTTAGATCATACAGTTAGACTTTCACTTCAAGTTGCAGACACTGGTTATCGCACAAAGACCTCAGAAAATGCAGTTGCAGTTAGATCAAAAGATTTAGATGGAAGACACGTTAATTTAAAAATCACAGATGCTTATCAAAATGAATTGAAATTTCTTGATGAGAATAAACTTAGAATTTCAACTAAAAAAGGAATTCAAGAGAGTGTAAATAAAATGTTTTTTACATTGCATCTGACTTCTTCTGAATATCACGACAATCCAAAATTGAGATGTGCCGTCACAAAAAATTATGATGGACACCCGGATGAAAGTGTAAAAAGAATACTAAAAGAATATATTCAAACAAAAAAGAATATTGATGCCGATCCCACTTTGAATACCCTAAGTTTTACTGGAAAATCTCAGTCTCCGTTTTATCTTTGTACTTGGTTGGCATCCCGTTCGGTTCCCAATATACAAAATGCAAATCAAAATCTTGCTGGATATTTTTTCTATGAAACGGCTGATGGATATAAATTCAAGTCAATTGATAAACTTTTCGCACAAACACCAAAAAGAAAAATAATAATGAATCAAGTGATAGGTGAAATTCCTCCTGGTTATGATGGTAAAATTTTAGAACATTCCTTTGTAGAAACATTTGATTTAAATCATTTGATGAGATACGCTTCGGGGCAATCTCAAATTAGAACGTTTGATCCTTTCAGTCAAACTTATGTTCAAAAAGATTTTAATTATCAAAATCAATACAA
>Ga0129336_10001354_pt1 | contig 14809 bp, 14 predicted proteins | sample CPB6_02_DNA_FD_96878 | JGI IMG/M metagenome (GOLD analysis project Ga0129336, IMG submission 96878) | Freshwater to marine salinity gradient microbial communities from Chesapeake Bay, USA - CPBay_Sum_0.6_0.2_DNA | ecosystem: Environmental > Aquatic > Marine > Coastal | place: USA: Chesapeake...
ACTTGAACTAGCCACCGATATTGTGGGCTAACAAACCACTCTCTTCGAGTGCGCGAAAGACTATCTGCCGAAGTTGAAAGTTGAGACTTCGGCGAGGGCTTCGGAAAAGTTGTCGACAGCCGAAGCAAACATTCGAGCACCTAGTTCGGCACTGGCAAGAGTTGGGTCGCCAATATGACCCTCGACGAAAAAGTCATTTGAGAGCCAACCAAAACTGACTGCCCCACCGAACCGCACGTGCTTGTTAAGAGCAATTTTCTCAGGCACACGTCGCACTGCTTTAGACATATCAACTAAATTTGGGCGCAGATGCAACATCACCGATGTTTCATCGGTGCCACCGTGAATGCCCATGCCGAGTTCACTTGCGGCTGATGCCCCACCTTGGTCAGGCGGCATCGACGGGTGTGCCGTAAACGTCTGCAATCCATAGTTCAATCGCAATTCACGGTTGACGACATTCAGCAGAGCAGAGTTTCCTCCGTGACCGTTCAAAAACACAAGCTTCTGAGCGTTAGTTCGCGCAATGCATCTGCCTATGTCATCCAAAACACTCAACATCGTTGTCGCCGAAAGCCAAATCGTGCCAGGAGCCCACGCGTGCTCGTTAGACTTCGTGTAAGTCAAGGTTGGCAGCAACCAAACATCAAGCTCTTCACCGACTCGCTCAAGAGTCGCTTCAGCCACTGCGGTGGCAATGACTTCGTCGGTATTCAATGGCAGATGTGGGCCGTGTTGCTCGATTGCACCCATGGGCTGCACGAATATCGATCTTGATGTGACTCGGCTTGCTACATCGGGTCCGCGCAGATCGCCAAGGCGACGAATCGAATTAGGCATGACAAATACCCTACCTAAGTGGCAATATAGAGCGTGGCAACTGCAGAGGTTTCAAAAAAATTTGACGCGATTATCGTCGGCGGCGGCCATAACGGTCTTGTATGCGCCGCCTATCTCGCTAAAGCGGGACAACGCGTGATTGTCATTGAGGCCCGTAGCGAAGTTGGTGGTACAGCATCAAGCGAAGTTTTCTCCGGAATAACCGTAAACATCTGCAATTGCGATCACCTCACTTTTCGCACGACTGGTGTAAGCGAAGATCTCGACCTAGCCAGACACGGCCTCAAATATCTGGATGTCGACCCTACGCAACTTGCAACTTCGTGGAGCGACCGTCGAATTTGGCCACATTTTCGCGACGTCAACAAGACATTAGACGTTATAAAACATTTCTTCAAAGATGAAGTCGACGGATATCGCGCCTACTTGCGCGATGCGACGCCGATCGCCGAGATGATCATTGAAGCGGCCAGTCAACCCCCAACTCGACGATCATTGATTGGCAAAGTTATTTCTCGCCGTGGTCGTGGCGTCACCACGATGTTGCGTTGGAGCAAACTCTCTTCAGCCCAGGTGTTGAGGAAGTATTTCAAATCCGAATTACTCATCGGCCCAGCACTAGTCACAGGCCCGACAGTTTGGGGAGTTTCACCACACACACCAGGCACAGGCTTAGGTGCACTCACCTATGCGATGCGTCACGTTTCAAAAGTGGGTCGACCAATTGGTGGCAGCGGCATGGTGCCGATTTCTCTGCGACGCAGCATCGAATCAAATTCGGGTGTTGTAATGACCAATACAAAAGTTGCCCAAATTCTTTGTGAAGGATCCCGCGTCCGCGGTGTCGCACTCAGCGACGGCACTGAAATTTTCGCCGACTGTGTCGTGTCCGCATGCAATCCACACGACACGTTCTTGAAGTGGTTGAAGAACCCACCCTCGAGTGCCAAGCCGATGATTGATAAGTGGAAAGCAACACCACACTATGAGGGCTACGAATCAAAAATCGACGCCCGAATCACAGCCAGCCCGCGATACAAAAACGTCGACAACAAACTTTTCAATGATTTAGGAGTCGATCCCCTCTCACCAACAATGATCGTCACACCCACGACCGACGAATTGCATCGAGGCTTTGAAATGATTTCTCGTGGCGAAATTCTTGACCTGCCAGCGATGCTCGTCAACCTGCCGTCAGTTCTTGACCCATCAATGACCAACTCAACCGACCAAGTATTTAGTCTTGAGGCCCTGTTCACACCGTTCTCATTTAACGGTGGTTGGTCGAGCAATGCCGAGCCTTATCGCTGGCTAGAGAAATATTCGCAACTAGTTGAGCCGGGATTTTTGAACTCAATTGCCGACTGGCGATGTATGACACCTGCCCATTACGAATCAGAATTTTTCTTGCCCAAAGGTCACGCCACGAGCTTTAGCGGCGGCCCGCTTGCGGCGCTTCTCAATTCGCAACCAGAACTAACCCGCTATCGCACACCAATCAAAGGGCTCTATCTAACAGGCGCGGCGACATTTCCGGGCGCGGGTGTCTGGGGTGCAAGTGGCAAAAACGCAGCCTTGACTATTTTGGCCGAGTAACTAAATCAGCGCGAAAAAAACTTTGCGACGATCAGGCGTCGCGAACGTCGAAGGCCCGCTTGGCCACGGGTTCTTTGTCGCTCCACGGAAAATTGATCCATTCGTCGGTCATCTTCCAGACATATTCGCATTTGACGATTGAATGTGGCTTTTCATATAGTACCGCAATACGCGACTCTTTAACTTGGCCATGACAGAAATCGTTAACCAACTTCAGAGTGTGACCAGTATCAGCGACATCGTCAACAATTAAAATCCTTGAGTCTTTGAGGTCAACCAAATTTGGTACCGGTGGTAAAACAATCGGTATTGGCAGTCGCTCGTCGACACCTGTGTAGAACTCGACATTCAAGGTGTAGGTATTTTTCACTGAGAGCGCATAACCGAGTGCACCTGCGGCCATAAGACCGCCACGCGCAATTGCCAAAATAATGTCGGGCTCATAGCCATCTTTCGCCACTTTCATCGCCAATTCGCGACTCGCGACACCAAAGGACTCCCACGTCATAATCTCGCGTGCTTGTGTCAAAACCGAAACTCCTTTTTCTGTAAAATCCGATTATAGAACACAGTCACCGTTGGCGACGATTATTCGCAGCGTCTATTTGATTTACGATTTACAAAACGTCGGCAAAAAATCAAAGTACCGTGGCCAACTTTTGCTCACGACTTCGGGGTCGTTGACAATCACACCATCTACTTCACGCTGAATCAGCGCAAATGCCATCGCCAAACGGTGGTCATGATGGGTCTCAAGGTTTGCCCCGCGCAGCTCAGCAGGTTTAATTACCATGCCATCTTGAGTTTCAGTGACGTTTGCCCCCATCTTGCGTAGCTCAGCAATCAAATCTCCGATTCGATCACTCTCTTTGTCGCGAATGAAACCAACTCCGCTGATTTGAGTTGGTGTTTCGGCAAACATCGCTACCACGGCCAAAGTGGGCACACAATCGCTGATTTGCGACATATTCACATCAACACCACGCAAAGGTCTTTCTCTGTCGCGATTAAGACTCAGCCCTTCATGGCTTTCTGACACATCGCAGCCCATGCGCGCCAGCAAATCAATAAATTCAACGTCGCCTTGCAAACTGTTGCGTGACAAACCGGCGATTGTCACTGAGCCGCCACTTATTGCCACCGCACCAAGTGGATAACTTGCCGATGAAGCATCTGGTTCAACGGTGAAATTAGTGCCTTGATAAGCGCCTGGACTAACCCAGATTTGATTGTCAGAGAAATCAGTACTTGCACCGAACGCTCGCATCACGGAGACTGTCATTTCGATGTAGCCGCGAGACACGACGTCTTGGCTGAGCACAATCTCTAGCCCTGACGGCAACCGCGGTGCAATCATCATCAGGGCGCTGGTGAACTGACTCGACATGTTCGCCTTTATGTCAACCTTTGCTTGCCATTGAGCACCCCTAGATATCTGTACGGGCAAAAATCCGTCATGGCTAATTGATGAAACGTGAGCGCCAAGATTGCGAAGTGCCGAGTGCAAGTCGTGCATTGGTCTTTTTCGTAACGGTTCGTCACCATCTATGGTTGTGACGCCGGCGCGCAAACTGCAAAGGGCAGTCAAAAACCGCGATGTTGTGCCCGCTAATTTCGCATCCAACCGCATCTCGCTGATGTTCTCGAGATCGAGATTTCCGGAGATTCGAACTTTGTCGCTATCGCGTTCAACACCAACGCCCAAAATTCGCAATGCATTGATCATCGCTTCGGTGTCGTCGCCGGGTGCGCAATTTTCAATTATCGATTCAGAATTGGCAAGCGCCGCACAGATAAGTGCGCGATTCGCGATCGACTTTGAACCTGGTACTGAAACTAAGTTTTGAATTCGTCGTGCTGTCATGCCACGGTCTGAATACTTGGACGAAATTTGCGCGCCATCAACCCCCCGCGAAACATTTCAGCGCTTGATTTATCGATTATCAGCACGAGAATTCCGCGGTCGCCTTCGACCGAATGAGAAACTTCAAAGTTCGCGATATTCACGCCCAAATCGGCAGCCAAGGTGAATATTTCAGCCGCTGCGCCAGAACGGTCAGGTATCGGCACTCGCACTTCACAGACGTCCATAAGCTCATGAACCCGACCCGGCAAATTCGCTCGCGCGTTACGCGCAGTCGACAAGCGTTTCAACAAGGCTTGGTTATCTTGCGATTCGACTATTCCGCGCATTTCGGTTAGACCAGAAATCATTCCGTCTAATGCGTCCAAAATTGCCGCTCGATTTTCACGACAGATGTCGATCCAAATCTGTGGCAAACCTGACGCAACTCGGGTCATGTCGCGAAAACCACCGGCAGCCAAACGCAACACGGCTACATGCTCTTCTGCAGTTATGTGCGCTAATCCCATTAGAGTCGCCGCAGTTAAGTGCGGCAAGTGACTAACCACGGCGACTAACCGATCGTGGCGTTGTGCGTCAAGCACAACAATTTCTGCGCCGAGTGTGCGAATGATTTTTGCCAAACTTTCGAAACTCTCGTCAGAAGATTCAACCGAAGGTGTCAGCACCCAAACGGCGCCTTCAAACAAAGCGTCGTCTGCGCCATCAAGACCAGCCAATTCACTGCCAGCCATCGGGTGTCCGCCAATAAATCGTGCGTTCGAAACTGCATTGACAACAGAAGATTTGACGCCACCAACATCTGTGACAATGCCAGTTGTCTTCGCCAGTGCCAACACCACTTGCTCAGGAATCGAACTTACAGGCGTGGCCACAAAACTAACTTCAGCTTGTGGATCAATACCGACGGCACTAATCACGCCTCGCGCCAACGCTGACTGTTCAACGTCACTGCTGGTGTCGCTACCTGAGACGCTGAAGCCGTGTTTGGCCAACGCCAATGCCAGCGAGCCACCAATTAAACCAAGACCGAGAACGTTCGCCCGCCGTGTAGCCACTGTCAAATTCTACCTGTGGGTCAATTTTTAGTGGCCTGATTTAACTCAACAACTTCGCTCGTCGTCAGATGTCGCCACTTTCCTGGGGCCAAAGTGCGATCAATTAGCGGACCAATCCGTACACGAACCAAGCGTTCAACTGGGTGACCAACCGCGTCACACATGCGACGTACCTGACGATTGCGTCCTTCGTGAATCACAATTCTGAGAACACCGGTTTGCAATTGCCCAACGTCTGCAGGCGACGTAACGCCATCATCTAATTCGACACCATCTCGCAACTTTCTTAAAGCAGATTCGCTGACGCCATTTTGGCCACACTGCACGTGTGCCAAATATTCTTTTTCGATTCCGAAACTCGGGTGAGTCAACCGATGCCCTAGTTCGCCATCGTTGGTCAAGATCAACAGACCCTCGGTGTCAGCATCTAAGCGCCCAACCGGAAACACCCGAGGTTCGAATGGCACAAGTTCGATAACAGTTTGTCTGCCGTGAGTGTCCTTTGCGGTGGTTATCACATCGACAGGCTTGTTAAGCAAATAGTAAACGAGCCCAGGTGCTACACCAATCGCGATGCCATCAACTTCTACTTTGTCGGTTTGCGTTTTTACTCGTCGACCCAAAATTGCAATCTCGCCATTCACCTTGACACGCCCGTCTTCAATAAGAATTTCACATTCACGCCGTGAACCCCAGCCGACACGTGCTAAAACTTTTTGTAGACGCTCGCCTTCATCGTTTTCGATTTCACCTGATGCACCAAATGCAGTTTCACCAGACATCGATAGTCGATTGTTGTTTTATTGCTCAGGCGTTGTTGGATCTTCGGGCACTACTCGCAGACTACGCTCGAGGGTTTCAACAACACTCGCGTCCGGAACAAAATCTGCGATGCTCGGCAAATCGTCGAGCGAGGCAATGCCTAGTCTTTCTAAAAACAGCGGCGTGGTACCGAAAAGAACCGCCTGCCCGGGACCGTCATCGCGTTGAACTTCAGTGATGTATCCGCGGGCTTGAAGAGTGCGCATCACGGCTTCTGGATCAACACCGCGAATCGCTGCGATTTGCGAGCGTGATAGTGGCTGTTTATATGCAATGACAGCCAATGTCTCGAGCGCGGCTGACGACACTCGCGCTTGTTGGCCGTCTAAGACAAAACGTTCGACATATGGTGCCAGATCTGGGTGCGACTGAAAACGAAAGCCACCCGCGACTTTTACGAGTTGAAATCCGTGTCCTGCACTTTCATAAGTTGCCGACAAACGTTCGCACAAAGATTCGACGGTTGCCTGCGAAATCTCGAGAAGCTGTGCCAGGAGTGCAGGTGCGACAGGCTCCATTGCGACCATCAGAATCGCTTCAAGCGCACGCACTGTTTCTGGGTCTAAATTTGATTCGTCTTTTGTCATCGGTTATCCCTCGTAGTTATCTATCGTGATTGACTCGTCGTCAATGCCCAACCACACAACTTCGATGTCGCCAAATCGACGCACCTGTTCGAGTTCGACACGACCCTGTTTATAAAGTTCAAGAATCGCCAAAAATCGAACAACAACTTCGATTTTGTCAGTGATGCCTTCAACAATATTGCGAAACGTTGTACGACCTGCTTGCCGCATTTGCTCAATAACTGAAACAATCGCCTCGGCGACGCTTGCACGAATCGGTGCGACGTGTTCAAGACCAATCACCTTTGGCGCCTTTGGTGCGGTAGCTCGCATAAACGCTCGCTGCACCCGTAACGGACTTACACCTTCAAGCAGATCTGGCATCAGCGAAGCAAAGCGCTCTTCTGGCCCTGCCATTCGCGGAAAACTCAGGTCTGCACGACTTACCAAGTCACTGAATACAGTTGCGACGTCTTTAAAAGTCTTACAATCAAGTAGCCGTGCCAGCAACAAATCGCGCTCTTCCCACAAAGCCAACTCATCGTCGAGGTCACCATCATCTTTACCGGGTAACAGGCGTCTAGTTTTAAGTTCGATCAGAGTCGCAGCAATCAACAAGAATTCGGTTGCCAAGTCGAGATCCATGGTTTGCATCTTGGCGACTTCGTCAAGATATGCCGTCACAATATTTGACAACGAAACTTCATGAATATCAACTTCTTCTTTCAAAATCAGATGCAGCAGCAATTCAAACGGCCCATCAAATGTCGGCGTCGAAACTGCGTATTTCATCACCTGCGAGATTACCTCCCCACGCCTTTCTATGTCGGCAACTAAGGTTGAAATATGACCCGAGTTCTTTCTTGCATTCAGCCCACGGGCGAAGTGCATCTTGGCAATTATCTCGGTGCGCTTCGAAACTGGGTAGCGGGGCAAGATAAGGCTGATGTTTTTCATGGAATAGTCGACCTACACGCGCTGACCGTGACCGAAAAGCCAGGCCTTATAGGCACTAATACCCTGCAACTTGCTGCAATGCTGTTTGCTGTCGGGCTCGACCCAGATGTTGCGACCGTTTTCGTGCAGAGCCATATCCCCGAGCACAGCCAACTCGGGTGGATCATGGAGTGCACAGTTTCGTTTGGCGAACTCAGCCGCATGACGCAGTTCAAAGATAAATCAGCCAAACGTGAAGCCGAGTTCGTGTCGGCAGGTCTGTTCACTTACCCGGCTTTACAAGCTGCTGATATTTTGCTTTACGATGCAGACGAAGTGCCCGTCGGCGACGACCAGCGCCAGCACATTGAAATCACTCGCGATATCGCGATTCGATTCAATCATCGATTCGGTGAAACTTTCATTATTCCGAAAGCTGTGACACCAACAAGTGGGGCTCGTGTCATGGACCTTCAAAATCCAACCTCCAAGATGTCAAAATCAGGCGATGACGACTCGGGTGTCATCTATCTTTTAGACGAGCCGGCGAAAATCGAAAAGAAGTTTAAGCGTGCAGTTACCGACAGCGGTTCTGAGGTGATCTTTGATCGCGAGAAAAAGCCTGGCGTCGCAAATTTGCTCGAAATACTGTCGGCGGCAACGAACTCAACACCTCAGGAAACTGCCAAAAGTTACACACGGTATGGTGATTTAAAAACAGCCAGTGCAGATGCTGTGATCGCGATGCTCGCACCAATTCAAAAAAGATATAACGAATTGTTAGGCGACAAAGCCGAACTGATGCGCCTTATCCATAAAGGCAACGATCGCGCTCAAGCCGTAGCGAGCGCAACATTAGCCCGCGCACAAAAGTCGATTGGTTTTCTAAGCAGCAAATAGTTTAAATATCGTCGGCGCTTCGAAGTGCCGTGATGTATTTCGACAAAAGACCTTCATCGTTGCCTATCGCGCCTGAAACGAGCTGACATGTCATTTCTTCACTACCGATTTCACGCAACATTTGTGCACCTATTGATTCGTGATCGTGATAGAGCGAAAAGCGCTCCCCCCGACTGCCAATAACCGTCGCCACTACGCGTGCGAGAACACTCAAATTTGATTTAATTTTGCCTACATCGTGAAGCAACGAAGCGCGCACCGCGCCAAGTTCGGCACTCGGCATGAGATTCAAAAAACGTCTTCGAACAACGACGCTGTGCTTCTTGTCTATTAGCGACATCTGAGACCAAAGTTCAAACTCTTTAGATGTCAATGTTGCAGTAACCGAATCGATTTCATTTTGCGAAAGTTCGCGACGATCGAGCGAACTAATGAACCGTTTAGCAAGATGCAAACCTTTGCTCATCGTGTTGCTCGCGCTCGTGGATGCGCCTCGCGATACATCTCGTAAAGAACTTCATTATCAACACGTGTATAAATCTGTGTCGTGCTCACCGATGCATGACCCAACAATTCTTGAACTACTCGCAAGTCAGCACCATGAACCAACATGTGTGTTGCACATGAATGACGCAGGGCATGGGGCGAAATTTCTTTGATCTTTGCCAATGCAGCATATTTCTTGACGATATTGAAAATTGCTTGTCGCGAAAGTCTCGTGCCATGCACTCCAAGAAACACGGCGTCACTATCTTCACGGCTCGACCACTTGTCTGGCACTAGTGCAGGCCGACCGCCTAAATCGAAATAGTCGCTGAGCGCATCGTGACATGGTCGACCAAAAGGCACAATGCGTTCTTTTGATCCCTTGCCGAACAGTCGAACCAGAGAATCTTGCATATCGATGTCGCCCATTGACAACGTGCAGACCTCCGCCACGCGCGCACCGGTGGCATAAAGAAACTCAAGTATTGCTCGATCACGACGGGCGAACGAGTCAACACCTCTCACAGCACTAAGCAGCAGCGCAACTTCATCTTCAGAAATTGCCTTCGGCAAACTACTCGGCACCTTCACACCGTCAACCAAAACAGCGGGGTTGTCGCTGCGAATACCTTCTTGGGCCAAATATCGATAAAACATCCGCACGGCAGCGAATTGTCTGGCCACCGACTTAGGCGCTCTTCCTGCCGACCTTAAGTAGGCAACGAATTTTTCGAGATGCTGTGACGACGCATTCATCACTGTTGCCTTTTGGGTCTTCAACCATTCGACGTAGCAATCGATGTCACGCCGATACGCCATCAACGTGTTTACCGATCGACCCTGTTCGACCCGCATCCATGTCATAAAAGTTTCGATTGAATCAGCAGCCATCACACGACCGACTAATCAAAGGAGTTGACTGAAATTTTGTGCGACCAACAGCAATCCAATCACGGTTTTACCGTCAGAGATCGCCCCACTTTTGATCATTTCGAGCGCCTCGGTGAATAATGGCGTCTCAATCGTCATAAATTGCTCCTCTGGTCCGTGTCGGTCGACATGCGTTTTGACCAAGTCAATCGCAACAAATAAATGCACCACCGAGTTGCTGATGCCAGGTGCCGATTCATGACTGCCGAGTTTGATCATCGTCCCCGCAGTAAAACCGGCTTCTTCTTCAAGCTCGCGACGAGCTGTTACCTGCGGATCTTCGCCATCTTGATCTCGCATTCCTGCAGGAATCTCAAGGGTCTTGGCATCAAACGGCGGCCGATACTGTCGCACCAGCAACACCCTTCGCGCACCAACTTCGCCTACTAGTGCGACAACGCCGACAGCACCAGGCGAATCTACATACGTTCTAACGAATTTTTCGCCGGCTGGGTCAGCAAAATCAGCTTGCACCAAGGCCCAAGCGGCCCACTTATGAACGATTTTTTGTTTGATTAATTTAAAGTCTGCCGTCATGACGACACACCCCCGACGTCAATTATCGTGCGACCGACTTCGTCGAGTTATCAACAACTTCAATCGGCAACTGTGCAAGACGTGTCGTGCGATATTTGAGTGCAGCACCAATCAATTCACGAAACAACGGATGAGGTCGATCTGGACGACTCTTAAATTCGGGGTGTGCTTGAGTGCCGACCCAGAACGGGTGCTTCTCAAGTTCAACAAATTCGACAAGACGTTTATCTGGCGATGTGCCGCTGCACAACAAACCTGCTTCTTCGATTCGCGCACGGTAATTTGAGTTGAATTCATAGCGATGACGATGACGTTCGCTTACAACTGGCTCGCCGTAGGCATTGGCGACTTTCGTTCCTGGTGTGAGAACAGCATAATAAGCACCAAGCCGCATCGTGCCACCCTTGTCGGTTACTTCGCGCTGGTCATTCATCAAGTCAATTACCGGATGAGGAGTCGCTGCGTTGAACTCGGTCGAGTTCGCATCTTTAAGACCAACTACATTGCGCGCAAATTCGACCGTCATAACTTGCATACCCAAACACAAACCAAGACACGGCACTCGGTTTTCGCGCGCATATTCGGCGGCACGAATTTTGCCTTCGATACCGCGCGGACCAAAACCACCTGGTATCACGATGCCGTCAAGCGAGCCGATTGCTTCGTCTGCTAGCAAGCCTTCTACATCTTCTGCCTGAATCCAGACAACTTCAATTTGTGCACCATGGTGAAACCCTGCGTGCTTCAAACTTTCAATCACCGAAAGATAAGCGTCGTGCAGATCGACGTATTTTCCGATCAGACCGATGCGCACCGGTGAAACCGAGGCCTCAATTCGCGCGACAAGTTGTCGCCAATGCGATAAATCAATCGGCGCGTCAATACGCAACACATCACATATAACTGTGTCGAGACCCTCGTCATGAAATATCAAGGGCAGTTCATAGATATTTTTAACGTCTACCGCGTTGATAACCGCACGGTTGTCGACATCGCACTGGTTCGAAATTTTGCGCTTTAGCGACTCACTTAGTGGTTCATCACTGCGGCAAACGATTACGTCTGGCTGAATGCCACGACTTCGTAATTCGGTGACACTGTGCTGAGTCGGTTTCGACTTCTGTTCGCCACTCGGCCCGATAAACGGCACCAAAGTAACATGCACATAACAAACATTGTCACGACCAACTTCGTTGCGAAACTGTCGAATCGCTTCAAGAAATGGCAAAATTTCAATGTCGCCCACTGTGCCACCCACTTCGGTGATGACAACATCAACTTCGTCGTTAACAAGTCGGCGAATGCGACGCTTAATCTCGTCAGTTACATGCGGAATCACCTGCACAGTGCGACCGAGATAGTCACCGCGACGCTCAGCTGCCAACACCGATTGATAAATCGAACCTGTTGTGGCGTTTGATGCGCGAGTTAGAGGCTCATCAATAAACCGCTCATAGTGACCCAAATCCAGATCGGTTTCGCCGCCATCATCGGTGACAAAAACTTCACCGTGTTCGAATGGGTTCATCGTGCCCGGGTCGACGTTGATATACGGATCAAGTTTTTGCATTGTCACGCGCAGTCCGCGCATTTTCAAAAGACGACCCAGCGAACTTGCTGTCAAACCTTTGCCGAGACCACTGGCCACTCCGCCCGTTACGAACACGTGCTTTGGCACTTCGGGCTCCCGTCTTTGTTAACTAGGTGTGGATTCTCCACAGTGACTATGACGGAAGATAAGCATACCCGAAAAGTCAGGCCCGCCGTTTCTTGGCGCCCGATGCCGAGAGCAAATCTCTGGCATGCTCTGTCGCCGACTCTTGGGCGACCCCTCCCGAAAGCATTCGCGCGATTTCAGCAACCCTGTCTTCGCCAGAAAGCATTGTTGCCGTTGCAAAAGTCTGTTTTGCCCGCACTGTTTTGATTACATTGATTTGTGTCTGAGCCGCGGCCGCGACTTGAGCCAAATGGGTCACAACCAAAACCTGATGGCGTTGTCCCAAGTCGGCCAAAGATTTCGCCACGGCAACAGCAGCCGTGCCACCGATGCCGGCGTCAACCTCGTCAAACACGAGCGTGCCTGGGGCCTGGGTTAGAACAAGTCGTAGTGCGAGCATTGTGCGCGCAAGTTCGCCGCCTGATGCAACTTTGGTCAAAGGCAACATTGGCGATCCAGGATTCGCCGACAATAAAACAACGACTTCATCGCCGGGGTCATCTCCAACCGTTATAGCGAGCGAAGCGTTGTTCATCGCCAAAGTCTTTAGGTGCGTTTCAACGGCGTTTGCAAGTTTGGGCGCTGCCGCTCGTCGCTTTGCGCCAACTGCTTTCTCAGCTTTCGCCAATTCGGCAAGGGCACTTTCACGTTGGATTTCAAGTTCACTTGCTCGCTGTTCGAAACTCTGCAAATCGGAAAGTCGCGCAGCAACTTCGACACCATACTTAATGACATCAGCCAAAGTTTCGCCATATTTGCGACGCATGTCGACCAACAACTGTCGACGTTTGCGAATTTCTTCAAGTCGCTCGGGGTCCTCTTCTGTCGCCTCGGCCTTTGCGCGCAAATCACTGGCGACATCAGTCAACTCTTGTTGCAATAATCTCAGCCGCGACGCCAGTTCATCAAGTGCATCGCGATGACCAAGAGCCGAGACCGCCTGCGCTAAACCATCACCAGACCCACCGTCTTCAGATATTGCCGCAACAGCCTGCCAAAGCGCTTCACGGTGTGCGACGGCATCAGCCAGCAAGTCTTCTTCGCGCTCTAGGGTTTCATCTTCGTTGGCATCACTCAAACCCGCGTTGCCAATTTCTTCGACTTGAAAAGAAAGCAAGTCAATTTCACGCGCTCGAGCACGTTCGTCGCCGCCAATCGCCGCTAAATTTGCGTCAATTTCGGTGAGCCGAGCCCGTGCTGCGCGCAGTTCGGTTAGGTCTACGCCAGCAAACGCATCAAGAGCAGCGCGCTGAGCGCTTTGACCGAGCAAACTTTGATGGGCGTGCTGACCGTGCAGATCTACAAGTGTTGTGCCTTGCTCTGCCAAATTGCCAACCGTAGCCAACCGCCCGTTGACATAAGCGCGCGATCGACCATCAAGTGGAATAACTCGAGCCAAAACAACTTCGACGTCTTTGTCGACAAATCTGCCTTCGACTCGTGCCTCACTAGCACCAGGTCGGATAATGCTCGCGTCCGCACGACCGCCCACGAGCAGACTTATGGCCTCAACCAACATTGTCTTGCCAGCACCAGTTTCGCCAGTTAATGCGGTTAGACCACCAGTCAGAACAATTTCAAGTTTTTCGATTACGCCTAAATTTTCGATGCGCAACTCACTGAGCACTATTCGTCACCTAGTCCAAATTTTGCACGCACGATTTGGTGAAACTTCGGCTGCTGCGTGAAGCGAACGAAGTGTGCCGAACAACTGTCGGCTTCAAAACTTACGACGTCACCTTGATCGAGACTGGCAACATGGCGACCGTCAATTGCTAACTCTGCTGGCCGCGTGCCAACAACTTGCATACTCAGCGTCTCGGTCGGCCCGAGCACAAGGCTTCGATCAAACAACATGTGTGGCGAAACAGGCGTAAGCAACATCGCTTTATGACGAGGAGAAACAACCGGACCGCGTGCAGACATCGAATATGCAGTAGACCCGGTGGGTGTTGCAACAATTACTCCGTCTGCGGAGTACCGAGCAAAAACTTCGTGATTAATAGTCACGTCAAGCCACACAGTGTGGCCTGATTGTTGTCTTTCGATCACGGCCTCGTTCAACGCACGCCAAGTTTGACTTTTGTGTTGCGATTTCATAGTAACCGCCAACATCATTCGTTCGTCGAGAACTATCTCACTCTTGTCATCTCGATTTATCCAACGCTCGAGACGCTCTATCAGTTCTTCAGGCTCAATTTCGGTTAGATAACCCAGGGTTCCCATGTTCACACCCAAAATTGGCACGGGCGCACCGCCAAGCAATTCAACCGAGCGCAAAATAGTGCCATCGCCCCCGAGACTGATCAACAGATCTGCATCTTGTGCCGAACGGTCAGCGCCAAATTCGCTTAAGCCAAGCGCGGCCGCGTCGTCAATCGGCATCCATGAATTGTGACCACTTTTGTCAAGCCACTTTTTTGCTTCGCGAATAATCGGCACAACTTCGGGGCGCGTGTGATGTGCCACGAAAATGATGTTTAGTGATTCACCCACAACTAACAATCTATTAACTTCAAGGCGCAACTCGGGCGCATTTAGCAACAAGCAAAAACTC
>Ga0129336_10001356_pt1 | contig 14802 bp, 31 predicted proteins | sample CPB6_02_DNA_FD_96878 | JGI IMG/M metagenome (GOLD analysis project Ga0129336, IMG submission 96878) | Freshwater to marine salinity gradient microbial communities from Chesapeake Bay, USA - CPBay_Sum_0.6_0.2_DNA | ecosystem: Environmental > Aquatic > Marine > Coastal | place: USA: Chesapeake...
CAGGAGCGGATGCTGACGGAGCTGCACGAGGCCATCGTGGGCACGGCCACGGGTGCCGGGCTGCGCGAGCGCGTGGACAGGATAGACGAACGCGTGCGCGCCATTGAGGCGCTGCGCCAAGGCGTGGCGCGCGGTTTCTGGGAGCGCGCGGCCACGGCGGCGGTGGCTGCCGCATCGGGCTGGTTTGCGGCGCACTTCGGGGGTACACGGCCGTGACTGATGAGCAGCTGTCGGAACACTTCGCCTTGTCGGAGTTCTTGGCGCCAAGCGATCCGGTGAAGCCTACGCCGCAGCAGGTGGCGAACCTGCGCCAGCTGGCGGTCAAGGTGCTTGAGCCGATGCGCGCCAAGCTGGGGCGGCCGCTGGTCATCAGCAGCGGCTTCAGGTCGCCAGACTACAACAAGAAGATCGGTGGCGCGCCGGGCAGCCAGCACACGCAGGGCATCGCTGCCGACATCGAGCTAGGCGGCGACACGGCATGCATCGTGGCGGCGGCGGTTGCCAGCACCATCCAGGCCTGCGGCGGGATCGGCCTGTACCCTGGCCGAGGCTTCATCCACGTTGACATTAGGCCGCGCGTCGGCCGCAAGGCCACATGGTGGGCGCAGATTGATGGCAAGTATGGGCCGCTGACGGAGCGGCTGCGCAGCGGCATCAAGGCCGCAGGGGGCAAGGTATGAGCGACTGGCTGAACGTGGCAGGGCAGGCGGTGGGCTGGCTAGTGCAGCAGCCTGCCGTGCAGGGCGTGGCGGTGGCGGCTGTCACCGAGGTGGTGAAGCGTGCGCCTGCTGGGCCTTCAGGCGGCGCTGGCGTGCGGCTGGTTGCTGCCGTGCTGGCCGTGGCGTCCACGGTGGCCGCAGCAGCTGCCCAGGGCGACGTGGCGCAGGCTGATGCCCAGGTGCTGGGGCAGCAGGTGCTGGAAGCCGTCGCGGCATTCTTAGCGGCTGTTGGCGCGTGGCAGCTTGCGCGCCAGCCGAAGGCGTGATAGTCTACTAATCCGGCGCGCTTCGGTGCAGCCGGTGCCCGGCACCTACCCTCTGCGAAGGGGAGACGGACCAGTCGGGCAGGCGTTCCCCTCGCGGGCGCTGCTATCGGCAGCACTAAGACTGTGAGCGCCGGGCCATACCTTCACCGGGTGGCCACCCTGAGCCTCTCTTCTTCGGAAGGGGGGCTTTTGTGTATGATGGCGCTGGCCCAAGCACGGTGTCCCTGCTGACGATCGCTTTATCAGGGCAGGCGCAGTAAGCCGCCGAGACGGCCAGCCAGGTTCAGCGGGTGCCATCAGGCACAGGAAGCCCGCTGGATTTGTGCTTTTTTGTGCAATCGCTTTACAGCTGTAAAGCATCGCTATAGTATTAATCCATCAGCCACACACAAAAGGAGACAGACGTGAGCCCAGAAGCAATCCGGGAACAGATCAAGGCACTTAACGAGACTAAGCTTCGCACGGACTTGACCGAAGGCGAGTGGTGCGAGCTTAACGGTATCCTGATGGAGCTGACTTCAGCCGCCAATCGGATCGAGGATATCAATCGTCGGTTTGCGGCTCGCGACAACAAGTAACAACGAAAGGACAAGACAGTGACTAGTACCTTCCTGATGAGCAACGGCGCACCCGCCGTCTTCGCGGCAGACCGGGACGAGGCAATCAGCCTGCTCGGCACCGACGAGATACAGCACATACCGCATAGCGACCTGACTGCACGGGACTGGAACAACGCCGAGCGTTTCGGTCTTGACTGGGATCTGCCCTGCTTCTCGGTGGCCTGCTAATGTCAGAGTATCTGCACCCCAGCACGCTGCGCTCCATCCGCAAGGCGGCAGACAACGATCCCCGCGTTCATTCTGTGGCCGACTGGAGCGACATCGCCGTGGTCTACCTCGGCGACGGCTACGTGTACCCGAACGACAGCTACGGTGGGCATCCAATGTCGACCTTCGATGCCCGCACCGTTAAGCACTTTCGCGAGAAGCTGAAGGCGGTGGTGCCAGCCGAGAGCTACCACCACGTCTGTGGTCCGAGGTGCGGCTGATGCATCCGCCCATCCAGGCAACGCGCCGCCCCTTCAAGGGGCGGCAGGCTGGGCCAGCACGCAGGGTGCTAGCGCTGGCGGTGGTGCTGCTGGCGCTGGTGGCGTCGGTGGCCGGTAACGTGGTGCAGGCAGCGTGGCACGGCGCCTACGTTGCAGATGTAGAGCAGGCGATGCGCCTTCTGCGCGACCGGGTGCGCCTGGCCGAGCAGGAGCGCGACGAGATGGCGAGCAGGCTTGCCGATGTGCAGGCCGATTACGTGCGGCAGCTGCCGCAGGACTGAAAGGGAATGACAGATGACGGAAGTGACAGACGAGCTGCAAGTCAGCATATGGGACGAGTGGGATGAGGACGATCGATCAGAGCTGGCGGCGGCGATGGCCGCGCGCTGGGGTGACGGCTTCCAGCCCGACACGCCCGAGAAGGCCGCATGGCTTACCGGGCGCATCCAGCACCACCGCGCCGAGGCCGAGCGCATCAAGCAGGTGCTGAAGCGCGAGCAGGAGCGTCACGAGCGCGCCGAGGCTGCGCTGCTGGCGTACTATGGGCCGGCGCTGGAAGCCTACGCTCGCCAGGCCATCGAGGCCGAGGGTGGCAAGCGCCAGAAGGTGGTGCTGCCCAACGGTGTGGCGCTGGCGTTCAGGAAGGTGCCCGACGGTATCCAGCTAGACGACGAGGCCAGCGCGCTGGCGTGGGCGCAGCACTCTTGCCAGGAAGCGATCGTCATCAAGCGCAGCCTGAGCAAGACCGCGCTGAAGGCGTGGTGGCAGGATACCGGCGAGGTGCCCGCAGGCTGCACGCCGCTGCGAGACAGGATCGGATTCTACGTGCAGGGATGACGCCGACCGGGCAGGGCTGGGGAAACCTGGCCCTGCTTTTTTTGACAAATCGCTTTACAGGTGTGAAGCGTCATATTACTATTGAACCATAGGCAATACGCCACACACGAAAGGACAGACCATGCTCAAGATTAATCCGCACAGCACAATCATTGAGGTTACCTTCATCCCCAATGACGTAAACCTGCGTACGGTAATGCGCTGGGAAAAGTGCATCAGCCATTACGCAGACGTTCTGTATACGGCAGACGGAACGCAGGTAACGGCACATGCAAAGACAGCAAATAGCGAGGACAGGCAGCTCGCAAACTGGATGCTCAAGCAGGTAGCAATCGAAAGCAACGTCGAAACGTTTCACAGCTACGAGTCAGACGAAGATTAGGAGGTCAAACCAATGTATAAGATCGTCAGGATGTTCTTCAGCGGTCGCAAGACTCGGGTGATCAAGCGCAATCTCACGCTTGAGCAAGCACAAGAATGGTGCAAGCGCGCAGACACGTCATCGCGCACAGTCACCACAGCGGCAGGCAGGCGGTACACGGCACGGTACGGCCATTGGTTTGACGGATATCAAGAACAGTAAAACAAATTACGGCAATCGCTTTACAGCTGTAAAGCATCACTATAGTATAGATACATTAGCCGGACGCACCGGCCACACACCAAAGGACGAGACAATGTATCAGGTCAAAGTCGTGCTAGACGAGCAGCGCTACCACGAGGTCGGGTGGGGTAACCCGATGACGTGGGATGACGTGCTGCACTACGTGCGCAAGATGTGCATCAGCTATGGGGATGATTGGCGCGAGGTTGGATTGGCCAAGCGCAAGGTCAACGAGGCACGGTGGATCGTGGATCGTGGCAACTCAATCGCCCTGAATCTTGTGGATGACAGAATGGATGAAATTCTCATCCGTCAGGCGGCGGCCTGATGCATGACCCGTATTTGGAAGGGCAATGGGTGCCCTGCCCGTGGTGTGACGATTGGTGGTGCAACAAGCACGAGGAACACGTGGCGGACTGTGAGTGCCCTGCGCTGTGGGAGGCAGACGATGAGTAACATTTACGAACAGGCAGTTGTTGCACTTCTTGGCGTAATGGAACGCCGTGGAATCGAGGCAGGACAGCTACTACACGAGCTGGACACCGATGGGTTTACGTCGCTGATGATCGCAGTAACCGAAAGCGTTGCTGTAAAGGAAGCAGCTGAGCGGCTATTGCGGCGTGACCTAAGACAACTGTAAGGCAAACGCTTTACACTTGTGAACATCCTGTTAGTATCAAACCAAGGCAGCAAGCCTACACACGAAAGGACAAGACAATGCAAGAGCCAAGCATCGAACAGCTTGAAGAGTGGGCCGAGGAAGGAGGTTGCGAAGCAACAGATGGGTGTTGGGTAGAGATGGACGGTCATTGCGAACACGGCAATCCGTCATGGTTTATCGAGCTGTATCTAATCTAGGAGGTAGGCGTGAGTTGGCTTACGGTATCGCAGGCAGCAAAGCTGCTGCAACTCAGTAGGAGGGCTGTGTACGATGCAGTACATGGATCGAAGATCAAGTCGAAACAGGTGCATGGCTTGATCGTGGTAGACGTGACGACATACAAAGGCCGCAAGGCTCAAACCGAAAGGACAGAAGCGTGAACGATCCGAAAAGGGTAGGCGAAGTTGTAACGGTTCCAGAGGCCCCGCTCGGGGAAGTCAGCGCAGCTACTATGGAAGCGCTAGTGGTAGGTGGTGACCTGAGCAAGCTCACGCCTGCACAGCGCCTAGAAGTGTACCAAGCACGATGCGCGGCGGCAGGACTTGACCCGCGCACGCAGCCATTTAGCTACCTGAACCTGCAAGGCAAGCTAACTTTGTACGCCACCAAGACGGCGACGGATCAGCTGGTGGCTACGCGCAAGCTTTCGGTACAGGTCGCCGACCGCCGACACATGGTGGAAGCCGGGCTGTACGAGGTAGTTGCTCGTGTCACGTTTCCTGACGGTCGCATAGTAGAGGACGTCGGCGTGGTCAGCTTGGGCAATCTACGAGGTGACGCCGCCGCTAACACAATCATGAAGGCTATCACTAAGGCCAAGCGCCGCACCATCCTGTCGGCCTGCGGGCTGGGCATGCTGGACGAGACGGAAGCCGACACCATCCCTGGCGCGCGTGTCGAGACACTTGCTAGCCTGCACCCGGTGGCAGCAACCGTAACTGTAGAAGCTTCACCACCAGCGCCTACAGTTGTGCAGGAGCCTGCGGCAGTTGTAGTCGATGCCCAGCCAATGGACGAATACGTGGCAAGCCTTGAGCCTGATCAGATGGCCGTCGAGGTCGGTCTTATGTGGCGCAAGCTTAAGCTATCGCCCGTAAAGGCAAAGCTGCATCTTCAGCAGCACACAGGTACGGATAGGGTCGGCAATCTGTCAGCGGTTAAGCTGGCGAGCTATCTGGACATTCTTAAAGATGAAGCCTTTGCCGAAGGTGTTATCTAATGCGCTTTCTAACAGTTGGAGTTGTTGCCGCTGCCCTTGTCATCGTGACAGGGGCGGCAGCCAAGGCCGGTGAGCTCATGACGCTGCGTAAGGGCGCCATGGTAGCGCAGTACGAGTTTCAGCTAGACGAGGCTTGCGAGATGCTGCGCGACGAGGACAAAGAAGCGCTAGTGGATATGGCCGATCGTGGCACGATCGTGTTCACGCAGGGCGAGGTGCAGGTGTACGTCAGCGATGCTGTGGAGCATTACACGGCCAAGATACGGATCAAGGGCAAACCGGGCTACTATTACACGCGCAGGTACAACTTGCAGGAGGTTATTAACTGATGGCTAGCGACAAGCAATCGTGGCGACTGACCGGTCTGTGGAGCAAGTCACTGCCAAGCGGCGGCAAGATGCTTTCGGCAAAAGTTCCATTGCAGGTTTTGCTAGATGTTCTGCAAGAGGTCAAGGCGTCTGGCTTGCACGAGGTCGAGGTGGAAGTGTGGGAAAGCCGGTATGCCGAGGAGCGAAAGCCTACGCACAATCTGCGTCTTGTCGAACCGTTTAAGCCAAGACAATCTGGACCTACTTGGAGCAATCCAGCGCAGGACAATCCGCCGTATGTAAGCAAAGAGGAAGTGGAACAGGCGGCTGACGTCTACCCGTTTTGAGACAGACGGCGTGGGTTGGTTTATGCTAGCCCACGCCAACCACTTCACAAGAGGACAGATTAGTGCATGGGTTTACATGGGTTCGAATAGACAGGACGACCGACAGGACAGCTCCACTCAAAAAGCTTGCGAGAGCCTGTGACGAATCAGAGCTGTATGCCTTGGGTCTTGTGGTCAGGCTCAAGCTGACCATGGCCGGAAGGTTTCCTGAGGGCATTGCGCTTCTGACCGAAGAGGACCTAGCGCTTGAGCTGGACGTGCCAGACGAGGCGGTGCGCAGTCTGATCAAGACCGGCTATCTACAGGCGGTGCAGGGCGGGCTGGCCTTTACGGGCTGGCAGGACGACCCAGCAGTACGTGACCTATTGGCGAGAAGAAAAAGAGCAAGCAAATCAGGTAGCGGACAGGAAGCCTGCCTTACGCAGACAGGTAGCCTGCCCACAGTCGACAGGCAGCCTGTAGGTAATACAGAACAAAACAGTACAGAACAGAACAGGACAGTACAGAACAGTAATGATGAGGCGACGATCTATCAGTCCGAGCTAGCAGCCGTTGTACTCGCTGCGTGGCCGGCAGACAAGAGGTGCAACCCAAGACAGGTGATCGTGGCAATACGGCAGAGCCAGGCGACTCCAGATTCACACACGTGCAGGAAGATAGCTGAATCTGCAAAGGCATGGGCGGATGCTTACAGGGAGCAGGGCAGACTTCAATACCTGCCAAGGCTAGATAACTGGATCAGCAGCGGAAACTGGCGCGAGCCTGCACCGGCAGATCAGCCTGCTACTGTGAGGAGAGGGAGGACAAAGAATGGCGACATAGCCTTGACACACGACGATATGACTGTGATTATCAACCAGATGAAGGCGGCCGAGGCAGCCTCACAAAACACGAAAGGACTAGACAATGAGCAGTTCCCCTTCTGATGCACTAGCAGTAGTGCAAGAGCTGATGGCCTGTTACCCGCAGACAACCATCAACCCAGCAAACGTGCAGGCATATGCACGACATCTAGCAGATTTGCCATTAGAGTTGCTGGAAGCAGCTGTAAAGCGCACGGTCGCTACGGCAAAGTGGTTTCCCAGCATCGCCGAGATTCGTGCATCTGCTGCGGCAATACTCGATAGTGCGCCTGATGCTACAGAGGCATGGGCTATCGTAATGCGCGAGGTCAATCGAGTAGGTCGAACCGGTAAGCCAGACTTACAGCACGAGCGGGTAAAGAACGCCGTGCAAGCTATCGGTGGATGGTACGAGCTGTGTCAGTCAGAAATGATGCAGGCAGATCGCGCAGCATTTTTCCGCGCCTATGACGCATCGACAAAGCGAGAAGCAGAGCGCGTAACGCTCGCTGCCGTTCCATCATTGCCTGAAAGCACTTACCTGTTGCTAGAAGCTGGTGTGCAGGCATGAAAAACCACACTCAGCCTTGGCCGGTGCTAACGCTTGCTGAAGATGGACTAACCTGCGTTATGACAGGCGATAACAATTTAGCGATTGAGCCGAATCCTAACTACACCGGCAGCGTGTGGTTTGCTATACAGCGAACGTTTCAAATTCTACGACCTGGTGATCCTATGAAGTCTTGGTTCGTAGATATGACTTTTGGACCAGAAACGCTAGTGACTGTTGCCTTGCGAGTTCCTGAGCATCACGTCGAGATAGTTCATCACATTGCATCTGTGATAAACGCTAGGCCGCTGATGAAGTTTGAAGGTGACGCATGAGTCTTACGCAAGACACGCACGTGCAAGTGCAAACGAATCACGGCAAGGTATGGAGTAAGGCGTGGACGACTTCTGTGGATGGTCTAGTGGTATTGCATGACGCCGACCATGACAGGTGGAGCCTTACACACCGAGCAAGCGGTAAGGCGGTGCTAGAAGTTCAGGGCGGCATGGTCAACGCCCTGCGTGTAGCAGCCCACCAGCTGCGCGATCATGATTGGACTGTGGCCGAGGAGTCGATAAGCGACGAACATAGGCAGGCGGCGGCGGCAGCGCTGGCGCAAGCCGAAGAAACAGCGCCGGATGTGACGCCGGCCACCGAGCGGGGTGTGGGTTCGATGTAGCCTGCCGGAAAACCCACAAGAGGGCGGGATGCAGGCGTAGGGTTTGTCTGTCATCCCCGATGTGAAGCTCCCGCCCTGCCTCGATTATTACCACCACGAAAGGACAACCCGATGAATCGCGATCAGATCAACCAGCTGGCCCAGCTGGCGCTTTCCACCAAGGATCCTGACCTTCTGGCCAAGGCCGTGCAGGAGCTGATGGCAGCCAAGAAGGCCGAGGCGTTGCCGCTGTTCGACGCACAGCAGCCTGCCGTCGCCGATGCTGGCGTGTCGGCATCAAGCCTGGCCGCCGCGCTGGATAACCTGCCGCCGATGGTGGCCAAGCAGGCGCCCGTGCAGCGCGTGGAGCTAGAGGCCGTGGTGCCAAAGAGCGAGATACAAAAGCCGAATCCGCATATCCTGGCGAATCGTACGTGCAACGAATGGGTAAGGCTGTACGGAACACGCTGGGTCAGTAATACGGAAGCGTTTGGGGCTAACGCATCTTGGTCCGCACTTACACTGCGCAAGATGATCAACGAGCTAATTGAAGCTGAACCAAAAATGACACGCATCGCAATCGGAAGGCTTTTTTGGAAACGACTCGAAAGCCTGCACTCAACAGCCTATAGAGTCGAGCATCGTGTTAGAGATTGTGGCGGATACACTGTGCGCGAGCATCGGATACTGCGCGTGCAGTCCTAAACAAGGCAGCTAAGTACCATGCGATTGGAATCGTGTTCAACGTGCTGTCAGTTGTTTAGCCTACTAGACGAAAAAGGACGATGCGAACGTTGTGCAGAACGGTGGTCGTTTCTAACGAACCAACCGATTAGCGCTGTGTTCCAAAAGCCGCAACAGGTTACTGAAAAAAAGCGTGCTGCTGGAAGGCCGGTTGTGCTGAAAAGGCATTGTCAGATGTGCCAGTTAACAAAACCAAGCGAGATGTTTCCGAAACGACACAGCGTAAGCGTTAATCTGCGGGGCCTTTGTTTAGAGTGCGTTGACGTACATCGCGAACAACGATCAGAAATGAAACAGCTGAATGCAGCTTACAAGCCTACTGGAAGCAGAGGTGGAGGGTGGCTTGTACCAGCAGATACCGATGGTCGATACTGTAGAGGCTGTTCGACATTTAAGCCGTGGGACGACTTCTACAGGGCAAGCAATGGGTTTAACGGTAGAGCGTCTAGATGTAAATGGTGTACGGCAAAGCCGCTGCTAACCAATAAACGAGTTGTCGACAGTAACGGTAGAACCTGTACGCGGTGCGGCGAATATAAGCCGTGGGCTCAATACTACAAGAAGAAAAACAATCCACACGGACATTTGCAGGTTTGTATCGAGTGCTATAGGAGGCTATATGCTCGCATCGAATCTTAGTGCCATGCTTCGTCGCCAGGACAGCGCAGCCCAGCGCGTGGAGCTGCTGGCCGATGCCCTGCACGCCGCCGACCACCTGCTGGCCGCTCTGCACGAGGCCACCCTGTCGCCCAGCCCAACCGCGATGAACGCCCTGGCCGCCGCAGAGAAACGGTACGCCGAGGCAAGAGGCAGGGTGGATGGCAGGCGCTGATGGGGCTGCCGTGCAGCAACGTCCAGCCGGTATGCTGGGGAACGATGGACGACGCACCGCCAGCAGACAGGCCACCGCCAAGCGTGGCCGCGATGGTGCGCGAGGTGGAGCAGATAGCTGGCAGCCTCGTTGGCTTGCTGGTGGACCTCGGCGAGCTGCGGCTGGACCTGGAGGCTCTGGCGGCCAACGAGGCCACCGAGCTTGGCCGATCCTGACAGGCGGCAAGGGCCACCACGACATGGGCAACGATCGGGATCGCGAGGACAGGATCGACGATCGGATCATTCCGCACAACGCCCGTGCCTGCCGAGGCTGCCGCAAGGTCATGCCAGTGGCACGCTTCCCCAACCCGGACGCCAAGCAGCCGCTGTGCCACGGCTGCACCATACTTTGGATGCTCTACCGCGAGCGGCCAACGGCAAAGTGGATACGTTTCCCATGTACGGGCTGTGACACCATCGTGCGGGCGCCGCGCAAGGCGAGAAGCGCACGAGCGATGCTGTGCTTGCCGTGCTACGAGGGATGGCGTGCCTTCAGCGATGAGGTGGAGCGCCGGCGCAAGCGAGGTGAGCTGTCATGATGCGCATTAGCCTGCCGGGCTGGCACGCCGTGCCGAAGAAGCGCCCGCGCGTGACGCGCAACGGCACATATATGCCGCCGGGCTACATGGACTGGAAGCAGGAAACAGCGTTCCAGATGCGACTAGCGTCGGCAAGTGCGGAGCCGGCAACTTGCCTGCTGCGCGTAGAGGTTCTGATAGTTGCAAAGAAGAAGCCGCGCGGCGACATGGACAACCTGCTTGGTGCCGTGTTGGACGCAGGCAACGGCGTACTGTGGCAAGACGACAGGCTCGTTGGCGCTTGTAGCTGTGCTTGGCTTAAGCCTACAGCCGAGCGCAGTGACGGTGTATATGTGGAGGTTTCTGAATGGACGGCAAGCTAAACAAGCCCGGTGCAAGAACAAAGCGTACGCCTGAAACGGCTAAGCGCATCATCGACTTGCTGAAGCTTGGCAATTATCGCGACCACGCCTATACGGCAGCAGGCATTAGCCACGATACATTCTACAAGTGGCTGAAGGCTGATCCTGCATTTTCTGAAGCTGTTGAAAAGGCTGAAGCTGAAGCAATCGCGTTTCACATGTCGCAGATCATCAAGGCAAGCCGTGAGGGAACATGGCAGGCATCTGCTTGGTTCCTTGAGCGTAAACTGCCAGACAGATTCGGAAGGCAGGACCGTCGTCCCGATGGTCCGGATAGACAGGAGATCATCATCAAATGGGCCGAGGACGAGCAGTGAAACCAAAGAAGGTCGAGCCGGTAACCGGCGCAGTCGTAATGCCGCAGAACATCGAGATGCGCAACGTTGACGACCTGTTGCCCTATGCACGCAACAGCCGCACGCACAGCCCTGCGCAGGTCGCTAAGATTGCAGCTTCGATTCGTGAGTTTGGATGGACTGTGCCAATCTTGGTTATGAACGACGGCACCGTTGTGGCTGGCCACGGGCGCCTAGAAGCGGCGCGCAAGCTGAAGATAACTGAAGTACCTACGATCGACGTAAGCCACCTTGACGAGGCTCAGATGCGTGCCTACGTGATTGCTGACAACCGCCTTGCGCTCGATGCTGGGTGGGACGAGGAAATGCTGGCTGCTGAGATTGAATCCCTAATCGAGCAAAACTACGAGATCGACTTACTAGGATTCGATGAGAAGGAAATTGATGCGATCTTGGCTGACGAGGATGATGCGCTATACACGCGCAAGGTCGAAAGCCCGCTGTACGAACCTACCGGGCCAAAGCCTGCGCTTGCTGACCTTTGGGACAATAGCAAAACTGTCGAGTTGCTAACCGAGATTGAAGCGGCTGAGATACCTGACGACGTAAAGGAGTTCCTCCGTGCGGCAGCGCAACGTCACATTGTTCTAAACTTCCGCAACATCGCCGAGTACTACGCGCACAGCAATCAGCACATCCAAGACCTGATGGAACGCAGCGCGCTCGTGATTATTGACTTTAACAAGGCGATCGAGCTTGGCTACGTAAAGCTAACTGACGCAATTATGCAGCAGTATCGCGCAGAGTACGGGGCGATCGAAAAGAATGCGTAACACCGACTTCTGTGTGTTTATCCTGACCTACAAGCGGCCAGATCGTGTAGCAACGTACAACCTTCTACGAAAGTCTGGATATCGCGGACCACTATATCTAGTCGTTGATGACGAGGACCCTACTCTTAATGAATACCAGCGAAGCTTTCAGAATCAGGTCATAACTTTTAGCAAGCGCGAGGTCGCTAAGACGTTCGACGTAGGCGATAACTTTACAGCAATGAATATCGTCACCTTTGCACGGAACGCCTGTTTCGACCTGGCCCGACAGCTCGGATTCCGTTACTTCCTGCAACTAGACGACGATTACAACTGTTTCGACTATCGAACCAATGACAGGCTTGAATACACAGATGACCGCATCGATGATATCGAGCCTGTCTTTGACCTTTTGCTCGACTTCTATAAAGAAGTCCCGGCAACCAGTATTGCAATTGCGCAAGGTGGCGACTTCCCTGGCGGCAAGGCTGGCAAGTGGGCACAAACGACCAAGCCAATGCGCAAGGTAATGAACAGCTTCTTTTGCGACGTCGAAAGACCGTTTCAGTTCGTCGGCAGAATCAACGAAGATACAACCACCTACGTGACACTAGGCCGCAAGGGTCATGTGTTCTTTACTATTCCAATGCTGTCGCTCAATCAGCGCACGACACAACAGAATGCCGGTGGATTGACTGATAGCTATCTTGAAAACGGCACTTATGTCAAAAGCTTTTACAGCGTGATGTATGAGCCAAGCTGTGTTGCTGTTAACGAGATGGGCGAGCAACATAGGCGTCTGCATCATCGAGTTAGCTGGGACAACACGACGCCGGCAATACTTGCAGAGCGTTATCGAAAGCCGCGAGGGTGAGGATAACTTTACCGCGACTGCATCCAATGCAGCGCGAGATTTATAATCACCCAGCACGATGGAAGGTGCTAGCGTGCGGTCGCCGTTGGGGCAAAACAAGACTTGCGAGCATCTGTGCGTTGACAGCTGCTATGTCAGGCAAACGCACGTGGTGGATAGCTCCTACCTATGCGACAAGCTCGATCGGGTTTCGGCAGCTTAAACAGCTTGTAGCGTCTATTCCTGATGCGCGCGTCAGGGACGGGGACAGAATGATTTATCTGCCCTCAATGCGCGGCGAGATATGGTTTAAATCGGCAGACAGCGGCGATAGTGGACTGCGCGGTGAAGGCCTCGATCTCGTCATTTTCGACGAGGCAGCTTACTGTCCAGAGGACGTATGGCAGCAAGCAATCCGACCTGCTTTGGCAGACAGAAAGGGCAGCGGCATCTTCATTAGCACGCCCGCAGGTGAAGGCGACTGGTTTCATCGCGCACATGAGCAGAACGGCAAGGACGGGTGGGCTAGTTGGCAGCTACCAAGCTGGTCAAACCCGCATCTTGATCCGGACGAGGTAGAAGCAGCAAGAGCCGAGCTTCCTAGCATCGTGTTTCGACAAGAGTTCGGAGCCGAGTTTGTAACTGCCGCAGGCACCCGGATCAAGCGCGAATGGCTGCGCACCGGCAGGCCGACTGACGATGAGCGCCGCGCGTGCCGCATCCTGATGGGCGTGGACCTCGCCATCAGCACGAAGGATGGCGCCGACTACACGGCCGCCGTGGTCGTTGCCCGCCACACTGACGGCAGGGTTTGGGTGCTGGACGCTGCCCGCACCCGCAGCAGCTTCCAGGACGTGCTCGGATTCATCCGGGCGATGGCTGCCAAGCATAGTCCACAAGCGATAAGCGTAGAGCAAGTGCAGTATCAGGCAGCAGTTGTTTCCGAGCTGCTGCGCACTACAGACCTTCCGGTAAAGGGCGTGCGTCCTGACCGCGACAAAGTTACTCGCTTTCAGACTGTCGAGGCACGCATCGAGCAAGGTCTTGTCTATCTTGACCCTGCGCTGCCCGACGACTTCACGAAAGAGTTACTGGCATTCCCCCTTGGCGAACACGACGACATGGTTGACGCCATGGTGTACGCCTATGGCAGCGGAGGCCGTGTTCTTGAGTGGAGCTGAGGGGTGACGCAAATAACCCTACGCAGCTAGACTGAATCAGGCGCCCGCCAAACGGGTCGGGACAAGCTACGGGGGCCGGGCGCCACCCTTCAGAGGTAGAGCATGCCGCAGCAGCAACGGTGGAGCGGTCGCATGGTGGACGCCGTGCGCAAGGCGTTCAGGCTGGGGCCTGCCGTTGTCGGCGAGGGCGCCGGCAGCTTTATGAGTCAGACAGGCTTCTACAGCTACGATCCCGGCTACGTTGCGCCGGAAAAGTGGATGGAGCTGTCAGTGGCCGTGTATGCCTGCATCCGGCTGCGCGCCCAGACGCTGGCCAGCGTGCCGCTGGTAGTGTACCGGCAGGGGCCTGACGGGCTGGTGGCAGTACCTGACCACCCGCTGGCGCAGTTGCTAGCCGCCGTTAATCCGCATTGGACGCCGGTGCGCCTGTGGCAGATGACCGAGAGCAGCCTCTGCACGTGGGGCGAGGCGTTCTGGGTGCTGGAGCGTGGCCAATCCGGCAAGGGCCAGCCCAGCGAGATATGGTACGCCCGCGCCGACAAGATGAAGCCGATCCCCGATCCGCAGGGCTACCTGCGCGGCTTCGTGTACGAGGACGGAAACCGCAAGCTGGAGTTTGCGCCAGGTGAGGTCATCTGGTTCCGCTACCCGAACCCCGCCGATGAGTTCCGTGGGCTGTCCCCGCTCGAGGCCGCGCGCGTCAGCGTGGAGGCCAGCGTGGACGCCATGCGCAGCAACGCTAACATCTTCCGCAACGGCATGAGCCCTGGCGGCATCCTGTCGCCAGAGGACAACAGCGTGTCCTTCACACGCGAGGAGCGGGAGCTGCTTGAGGCCCAGCTGGCCAAGCGCATGACGGGCGCTGACAGGCGGCACCGGATGATGGTGTTCAGCCACAAGGTGAACATCAGTACGCCTACCCTGTCGCCGAAGGAGGCAGAGTTCATGGCGCTGATGGGCTGGACGCTGAACGATGTTTGCCGGGTGTACCAGGTGCCGCCGACCAAGGTGCAGGACTTCAGCCGCGCCACCTATAACAACGTC
>Ga0129336_10001358_pt1 | contig 14797 bp, 18 predicted proteins | sample CPB6_02_DNA_FD_96878 | JGI IMG/M metagenome (GOLD analysis project Ga0129336, IMG submission 96878) | Freshwater to marine salinity gradient microbial communities from Chesapeake Bay, USA - CPBay_Sum_0.6_0.2_DNA | ecosystem: Environmental > Aquatic > Marine > Coastal | place: USA: Chesapeake...
CTGTGATGGTGAAGATGGAGATCTACACTACCACCGGGCAACGTGGAGTGTACAAGAGCACAGAAAAGGCATTTACTTTTCCCAAGGTACTTGCCGCTTACCATGAGAAAATGGAAGGGTATGAGACCAAGAAACAGGCCCGTAAGGAACCTGTTGCTGCTATTGCTGTTCCAAAGACTGCTCCTGCTGCAACGGAAGAGCTCCGTACAGGAGAGGTGATCATCTACAGTGACAGGATCACCGTCAAAGTGACTGAGGGCCCCTGCCTCTCGATCTTCGATGTCCTCCGTAGTGTGGATCAGCCTTGGGGAGTAAAGCTTTCAGGCAAGACCGTGGAAGTGCAGTACCAGGGAAAGACTCATTCATTTATAGCGGACACATGGAAGATCTCCTCTGGCCCTACGGCATAATAGTATGGGCTGTGCCCATGCTCTTCAATGCCATCTTTCTTTGGAAACTCCATAAGGAATCCGGTGGTACGTTCCTCGCCAATGAGGAGTCCAAAAAGGTTTTTCTGATGGTGGTTCCAATCACAAACCTGATTGCCATGTTCATGTTCTTGTGGATCATGGTAGAAGCATCTTGGAAGATTGTAGGTGTGGAATTTCACCATACTATGCAATTGTTCCCGAACTTCATATGGGACATCTGTGACTCAGAGCTGTTGATACAGATGCCCATTTACGGAACCTTTCGCTTTTATAGGAAATGACGTTTCTGCATTCCCTGCATACCGTTGTGTTGCCCGAGGGCTGACGGATCAGGGCGTCTGAGATTGATTCTCCCCAAGGGGGCATGGACCCTGCAAACCATGCAACATACCCATCACTGACATTTACTTGCATTTTTCAACCATGGCTAAGACCAAAATCAATGTTGAGGAGCTCCTTGCTGCCCTCAAGACAGGAGATGTTCTCCTGGTGAAAGCAACCAAGACCAGGACTCAAGGAACGGTTCAGCTTGAATTCGCTGAAAAGATGTCCCCTGCCTCTGGCTTCGAGGAGAGCGCGGTCGTATCCGCACTTTCAATGTTCAATGCCTCTGATCCCCGTTTCGTGCGCGGTGCCCGCAGGGCATGGCTCACTGCCAAGATCGAGGATGTGCAGCGTCTGCTGGACCTGAACACCGGAGATGATGCCGAGTGGAACCTCAATCTGGAGACCGGTAAGGAGGAACTGCTCATCGGCCTCCTGAACCCTGTGGCCAATGATATGGCCCTGAAGGTGCGCATCCTTGAGACCGTGACTCCGGATGACTGGCAGAAGGAGAATGTCGAGAAGGCCGCCAAGCGCAGGGGCAAGGAAGGAGATTACATCACCCACAACGGGATGTTCATCTTCTCCAACACGGATGTGGTACTTGTGCCGAAAGGCGTTCAGGTGCCCCATGTCCGCCTGCAAGGAGATGCTCCGGTGGAACAAGGAATCAAGGCGCCTGTTGCACCTGTCCGTAAGGGCGTGGTGGACGAGGTCGGCATGTGATCTCCCGTCATCTACGTGAGTAGGTGACCAAGGATAGGATGAGGTAACCGGGAATGAATACCGGCCTGACAGCAATGTCTTGAGCGCAACCTCCTGCTCCCAAAGCAGGTCTGCGGGTTCGAATCCCGCTCCTGTCCCTTTAAGATATTCGGAGACCGCCTTTGCTTTCTTGGTAGGTTGGTTTGAGGTCTGGGACTGATGGGGAAACCTGTCAGTCTCGGTCTCCGATACTCTTTGAACTTTAACCCTTAACACAACAACCACATGTGGATCATCATTTTAAGCCTGATCGTAGTACTTTCATGGGTGCTTATGGCTTTCATGTACAGGACTCTTACAAGGCAGCAGGCACAGATTCAGCTGCTTGAGGATCAAACATATTTGCAACGTAAGCTGCTCAGAGATGTTCGCATCTATGCAGTGACTCTTAATACAGATCTGAGTCACATAGGAATTGCGATAAAGGTTCTTGAAAAAGGAGGACTGTCCAAAGCCTACCTGATCGGTCTCAACAGAGCACGTCAGAACATGGCATACACCGTAGAAACCATAACCCAGAAACTCAGATGAGAATAGATCAACCAGAATTCCAGGACCGCTCAGAGAAGGCCATGACATTGGCCAAGCTGTCATCTATGGCCGGCAATCCGATCGATCTTGTGACGATCAACAGGATTCTGAGCCTTCAGGAACTGTACGAGAAAAAGGGTGGAAAGTCCACTCTTTCTGATACAGCTTTTGCGGTGGAAGAAGGAGACAGTATCGCACACCTCATGTACGCACAGCTGAGAGCAGAGGACAGGTTCAGGCAGAAGGAGGCTGACCGTATGGTGGCCCAAGAGGCAAAGAAGAAGTCCAAGTGAAGATCTGCGGGTTTTCGTAGTTTAGCGCATCCAAACAACGATGCCATGAACTACAGACCCGCAGACTTTGAGCTCAAAGAGCTCGTAGATCCCAGCTTTCTTAAGCTCCCTGAGAACGAAGTGTGGGACATGCTTGATGAACAGGCTCTCCGTGCATTGCAGGAGCTTAGGAACCGATTCGGGAAGATTGTCGTCAATGGCCTTTACATGGGCCACACCTTCACTGAATCTGGGTTGCGTACCAAGACCACCAAGACGGGTGCGAAAACCTCTCAGCACAAGCTTGGAAAGGCTTTTGACTGCAAGTTCCTTGAATCAGATGAGATCAAGGTCTATGACTTCCTCATCAATGCCCCTGAGAAGGCCTATGCCATGGGCATCAGGCGTCTTGAGAACATCAGCTTCACCGGCAGACAGGGAACAGCAGGATGGCTCCATTTTGACACCAAGGACACAGGTGCCGAGAACATCGGCAGACTTGTGATCGTTGATCCATGACTTTTTGAAAGCGAACGTCCCGGCAAAGGTGTTTTTGCTTTCTGAGGCCTCCAGAAATGGGGGCCTTTCTCATTTATGAGAACCGCTCTGAACCTCGACAGCGGGATACAAATAAGATCCGGTCAGAAATGATCGGCATACGTCTCCCTTGAGAAAGGAGAGCAGTTTTACAGAACTGTTTCTAAACGTGTGAAGGAGCTCTCAGCACAGCGGGTTTTCCCATTTACCGCCTGACCCTACCTGCAAAGGAGGGTGCTAAAACCAATAACACCCGATACCATGCCATACAGAGAGATTTTCATGTTCGTTCTTGTGCTGCTGATCATTGTATTGGTAGTACAGAATTACAGGCTTGTGCTTAAGAGAGATTACTGGAAATCAGAGCACGATCGTATTGGCAATTTGCTTACGAAGTTTCAGGAAGAAGCTTTGAGAATAAGTGATCAGAAAGAAAGTTATGAGGTACTGATTGAAAAAGTCTTTGATATAAACAGTAGTTTCTCAACTCATAACTTTTTTCAGAGAATCTTTCCACTGTTGAATACATTCAGAAGACTCCCTGGAACTCCAGAGGAGAAGTATGCGGCTGTCCTTAAATTTCTTCGTGACACTGGCATCTCAAATCCACCCGTTGAACCAGAACCTACCAGAACATGAGCGCAAAAACTTTCGGATGTCTGCTTACCTCTGAAGACCTTGCACAGCTACAGAGGGTGCATACCTACATCACAAGCTCCCAGATCAAAGGAGTTGAACCTTGCACCGAATACTACCTTTTGGTGGCAGATAACAACAATGCGATACTTTCCAAGCTGATTTCCGCGGAAGTGGAAGTTGAACTGACGCCATTTGACCTTCTTGTGAGAAAGTGGCTTCTTGTTCCGTACAGTGATCAAGGCAATTATGGCCTGTCATTTAAGGTAGAACTTGAATCTTCATCTGTAAGCAGTTATCTCAAGTTCGAGAGTTTCAATGGTCCCGATGCTGTAAAAAGAATGTCTGATCGAGGAGTAGTATTTCCAGATGGAGCTACTGCCAGCGATCGGTTAAGAAGGTATCTGGCACAAAAAGGATTGCAACCAAGTAGCATAGGAAGCTTTCCATGTATGACCAGAGCCGAATGTCTGGCAGTTGTATGCCACCTGAGAAACCTTTATGGGGTGGCGCCAATGCCAGCTCCCATAATCGTCACCACTAAGCCTACAGCTTCTCAGCCTGCACCACAGGAACCCAAGAAGTACATTCCCGGAAAATGGTACATGTGGACAGGGGACGTCCCTGCGATGTGCCTGGGAAGGAAAAAAGGTTTACCTGATTATTACATTTACTTTGGAAAAACCACAAGAATCCCAGATGTTGAATGTGTCAATTATCCAGATCTTCCGAAGCAACACCATAGTGTAGCATCCAGGCTTAATTACTCTATATCAACGGCTCAAGTTACTGATCCTGCTACGGAAGAGATCTCTGCTCCTGAAGGGTACGAGACTGAGGATGCCCCTGTCACTGGTTTTGAATCCAGAGGTTCTCATGCAGAGCCTTCTGCTGCACCGGCAAACACGTATGTTCTGAGCACAGGTGTGACATTGATCCCTGGGAAGTGGTACACTGTAAACAACACAGTCAAAATCTTTCTTGGTGCTCAGGCAGGACAGAATCGAAGCTTTGTGAAGTTCGGCTGTTATTCTACAACTCATGATGTGACGCATAGTAAGTTTCCAATGCTTCCCGCAGAAGTTGACGTAAGCCGGTTAGAATGGGAACCAGGGCGTGATTATTCGGAATTGGGCAGTTACAGAATCAAAGGACCTTTCAATTCAGGTGAAGAGGCAGAGGCATCTATTGGGAAACCATTTGTGCCTCCTAAACCTTCAGAGCCAAAGCCTGCTTCATCTGAGGAAGAAATAGGTGTTGACTCACTTGTTCCTGGGAAATGGTACCTGTGGAAGTCTGGAGGAAAATCTGCTTGGAACATGCAGCAGGGTGTAGCAGCCATGTATCTTGGGAGACGTATAGACAGGAATACAAACCAGGTCTATTGGGGAAAAATATGTTCGAGTGCAGATGTGGTAATCTCTGAGTACCCTGACGTTCCTGAACATCTTCGTCCGATTGCACAGAGACTTAACTGGGCAGGGAACACCCGAGAGTTCTACAAAAGCTGGTACTCAATTGTTCCATGCCCTGCACCTAAAGGGTATGAGAGTACTCCTTTGCCAGAGCCTGTTACTCCCAAACCTCTTGTACAACAGGATCCTTACTCAGTAAGTGTTAATCTACTTTCAATCTAACCAAAACCCTTTTCAAATGGAAATCCAACTTCTCATCAGTAACAACAGGACGTGGAAAGCCTCTTACCCGGGCTTTCCCTCCCTTCCCCGCTGCATACGCAGCAGGAAGTTTCATGGTCAGGGTCACACAGACTCCTGCCTCCGTGGGTATTTCAACAGAGTGTCCAACTTCATGAAACAGGTACCATGCTCTATCTGAAAGGCCCTAAAGCAAACTTTGTAGAAGAGGGAGGGGTGCTGTCAGGCACATTGCCCCTGGGACTGTGGACATACCACAGCAATCCTGTGGAGGCGTGGCTGGAAAGGGAGGATCTTCCAGAGAGGATCCGTCTGTACGGAGATGCTGCAGAGGTGATCTCATTGGCGACCCATAAATGGAGGGCCTGTGAGGACAATGTGCAGATAATCCTTTCAGGCACGTCTGGTTCTGGCAAGACCCGCTCAGTGATCAATCTTGCACATGGCCTTGGACTTCCTATCCTGCTGTGCAGTGGCATTCACGTGGAGGCCATAGTACGCATCCTCAAAAATCTGAGCGCTCCTATCCTGCTGCTCTTCGATGAGGTGGAGAAGAATTACAAGGAGGATGATGCCTCTGACCAGCTTCTTTCCTTCCTTGATGGCAGACAGACTCCGGTGAGATGCTTCATTGCACTTACCTGCAATGAGTCTCAGAACCTGTCCCAATACTTGTTCAACCGTCCGGGAAGGCTTCTCTTCAATTTCAAGTTTGATCCTTTGACAGCACAGGTGGCCATGGAGCATATATCTGAAAAGGTATCTCTCTCAGAGCCTGAGCAGACGCGCCTGATGACTTACCTGTCTGCTGTGCAGAATCTGTCGTGGGACATTGTGGCAGAAGTCATAACCGTACTCGAACAGTTCGGAGACATGGCTGACACAGCGCTCAAACACCTCAATGTCACTGTGGGTGAGCCTGAGTTCTTGGCAACTGTTGCAGGGATGGAAAATGCTTTGGAGATGCTCACATCTTCACGCAGTGCTGATGTCAGAGCTTACAGCCCACATTACTGGGAAGGCCGTCTTACAGTAGGACATAGCAATCTGGAGTTTCATGAGATAGACTTTCCTGCAAAGAATCAGGTGACCTATGAGGCAGCTCAGTTGGCAATTCATCTGTCCGTGCCCGGGAAACGTGATGTTCACGGACCGTATAGCCCAAAGCTGATGGAAGAGTTGAGAAAGTCTATTCCTGACCTTAAAGATCCAAAGATGCAAGAGGCTGTAGAGAAGCTCTGCTCGCTCCCGAAGATCTCTCTGGTAGTGACCAGAAAGTTTGTTCCTAAGCACACTTATCACTCCTCTTATAGGCTTTCCTACTGATGAGAAACCTGCTTGCGCATGGACCCTTCGGCTCATATGAGCTGGAGGTCCATGTTCAGGAAGGTCGCATGGTCTTTCCTGAGTCTATTGACAGTCCTGCTGAGTTCACAGAGGACCGTGTGGAAGCAGTCATGCTCTGCGCACACGAGGAGATCAACGTCACGGCATGGGCCCTCCGTTACATAGGGTCTGATTCCTTGCTATATGGATCTACGGAGATGCGCTTCGTGGACCTTCCTTCACCGATTCGAAAAACCAAGAAGAAAAAGTCATGACAGAACTTCAAGAAAAGGGTGTCTCTCACGAAGAGATCCGGGCATGGGCACAGAAAAACAACTATCTCTGTACCGAGGACCTGACCCGAATGTTCAATGAGTACTACGCCAAGCGTAGTTGGCTCAACCGTAAGGGAGAACCTCTCAAAGGGTGGAAGTCGGCCTACATGGCCTACATACGCATCCTTGAGAACACCGTGGACGTTCCCAATCCAAGGAAGGCCATACGGAATGCGGCACTGGATGCGGCACATGCCCTTGAGGATCCGATCTCGTTGAAAGAACCTGAACAGGTTCTGGAGCTGGAGGCCCCTAATGCAACTGTTTTTGAGGGATATGCTCAAGAGACGTATGTCGTAACAGGCTCGGCCACATTTCCGCTGCGTGAAGAGGACGCAGAGATGACCTCTATTGCCAAGATGCTCGCTGTGGCAGCTGGACTGCTTGCAGCCACTGTGCTCTCTGTGGGACTGGCGTGGAAGTATTCTCTGCTGGAAAGATTACTGGAGTATCTCCGATGAAGGGAGTGCTGTGTCTTTTCACATTCAGTCTCGCTGTACTGTACTGCACATTCTCTTTTGCCGCACTGGATCTCGATCCCATGTGCTGGCAAGAGGGTGTGCGCTACGGGTTTGTGACAATGGTATGCCTTGCGCTGCTATTGTCATTCGGTGCTTACAGACATGCCGTTGATCCGCGTGTGATAGAGCTTGAACAGCTCAGGATCCTTCTCAACAAACAATCCAACAATTGAATCATGTTCAACGATTTCAGAGAACGTGTCCGCCAGAATCTCAAAAGGCTTGAAGCAGCCGGAAAGATCCTCTATGCGGACATAGACCGTGATGGCATCTGGGAGGCCTATCTCTCAGGTTTTGATGACCCGATCGAAAGGCAGGGCCATAACTGCAACTGCTGCAAAAGCTTTCTCCGTCAGTACGGAGGTGCTGTGGCAGTAACAGAGGATCTGCAGGTACTGACCCTGTGGGACGGCATAGAATTGCCGGCATTTGCCCAGGCAGCTGCCAATCTCCGGGCACATGTGCTCTCCAAGACAGTGAACGGACAGTTCCTTGTACCCTCTCAATCCTGCGGCACTGAGCAAAACTTCGACATGAAGCGCCAGGTGACGTGGACACACTTCCACATGGTCGTGCCAAGGGCATCCGTATGCCGTGCAGATGAGATCGACACGCAGAAGGCAAGGTTCAGATCCTCTATGCAGGTCTTCGAGCGCCTTCTCAAGGAGATCCCTGTGGAGACCACAGAGACGGTGCTTGACCTGAGCGCACAGAATGCCCTGTACAGGGGAGCAGAGTCCAAGGAAGTGCTCACAGAGGCCCTGGCTCTTCAAAAGGCTTACAGGGAACTTCCAGAGGAGAGTCGCCCTGCATTCGTGCTCAGGAAGGCCACTCACTGCCGTCCAGGCGTCCTCGGGCTCCGCAACACAGCCATAGGCACACTGCTTGTGGATCTTGCCGCAGGAGAAGATCTTGACAGATCAGTGCGCAGCTTTGAGACCAAGGTGGCACCGACCAACTATCAGCGGCCGACCTCCATAGTCACACCGAAGATGGTTGAGGCTGCGAAGGCACAGCTGACAGAGCTCGGTCTTCTTGCCTCTCTTGAGCGCAGGTTCGCATCTCCCACAGATGTGACCGCAGACAATGTGCTCTTTGTGGACAGGAGTCACCTGACTCCCAAGGACGTGTTCGATGAGGTGGCCAAGGACACTCCTGTCTCAGCCAAATCACTTGGCAAGGTGGACACTGTCACCATAGAGAAGTTCCTTTCAGACATAGTGCCTACGGCAAACAGTCTGGAGCTGCTTCTCGAACGGAGACATCTGCCCAACATGGTCACTCTCATTGCTCCTACCGACCCCACATCAAAGTCCCTCTTCAAGTGGCCCAACGGATTTTCATGGGCATACACGGGAGGTGTCGCTGATTCGATCAAGGAGCGGGTGAAAGCGGCCGGTGGAAAGGTGGACGGTGTCCTCCGTATCTCTTTGTCGTGGCATAACTACGATGACCTTGATCTGCATGTGTTGAAAGACCGGTCTCCGAAAATCTGCTTCAGCAACAAATCCAGTTTTGGAGGTGTCCTCGATGTGGACATGAATGCTGGAACTAGAACCTCCAGAACTCCAGTGGAGAATGTCACATGGGCAAAGATGCCTCCCAAGGGAATGTATTCTGTCAAGGTCCATAACTTTTCCAGAAGGGAGAATGTGGATTCCGGGTACACTGTTGAGATAGAGTATGATGGTACCGTATGGAGCCACACTGTGGCTAACAGTCCTTCAACTCAGGCTTTTTCAGCTCCCATAGAATTCACCTTTGATCCTGTGACAGGGGTCACCATGCATACTCAGCTCCATGTTGGAAGTGGGCCGAGCACTCAGAAATGGGGACTGTCAACTGACAGGTTCCATAAGGTGACACGGGCCATGCTCTCTCCGAACCACTGGGGAGAGGCACAGGGCAACAGGCACTTCATGTTCTTTCTGGAGGGCTGTGTCTCCGATGAGAAGGTGAGGCCGATCTTCAATGAGTTCCTGACATCTGAGCTGCAACCGCACCGTAAGGTGCTGGAGACAGTCGGAAGCAGGCTGGAAGTGGCTCCGTCCACAGACCAGCTGTCAGGACTCGGTTTCTCAGACACACAGCGCAATGACTTCCTTGTCCGGGTGGGAGGTTCATTCAAGAGAGTCATCCGGGTAACAATCTGATCCAACTACAATGGAAATCTTCAAGAAAGCATCCAAGATCAAACTCCGCTTCCAGACCGCGAAGGGGAGCCTGTCCACAGAGGAGCTGTGGGACCTCAGTCTTCAGTCCCTGGACACCCTTGCAAAGGGAGTGAACAGGAGCCTTAAGGCCTCAGAGGAGGAAAGTTTCCTCACTCCCAAGTCCCCTAAGGACTCGGAAGAGGAACTCCGCCTTGAGATCCTCAAGACTGTCATCAGGGACAAGCAGGAGCTGGCTGCTCTGGCTGCAGACCGTGCCGCAAAGCGCGAACGTGCAGAACAGATCCGCCAGTTGCTTGCGTCCAAGGAGCTTGAGGCTCTCGGGTCCAAGACCCCAGATGAGCTGAAGGCAGAGCTTGCTGCTCTGGAGGCATAGTCACTGGAGAGTGCGGTAGCATCAGCAGATAGAGCGGTTCTTGCTTACGAGCAGGTTCAGGTCGCAGGTTCAAGTCCTGTCTGCACTCTCCTTTTCTCACGCAGTAGTTCAACGGTAGAACGTCTCTACATACATCAAGGGAAGATGGAGGTTCGAATCCTCACTGCGTGACCAATCAGGTTGAACATCGACTCCTGGACTGTTTCTGCGGAAACGGTCGAAAATCACGTCAGTAATGGCGTGCATGTGGCTTCCTTGAGAAAGAAGATCAGTTGCAGCTTCATTGCAGAAGCAGACTGTCGCAACCACGTGAATGAGTTCTCGGCAAGGAGCATATCAGGTAGCGGAGGGGACTAACCCTTGAATTCCGGAGTGAAAGCTGTGAAGGAATGTGCGGCTTCTGATGTGTCTCGTGACCCTACTCTTATCATTTATCAGTCTAACCAATTGGAAACGCTGATTTATCGTAAGACAAGAGAGTGCTAATACTAATCCAATAAACCCAATGGAAGACTCATTGAGCGAAGCACCAAAAGGTGCATTTGTAGACTCCCTGTTGCGCAACAACAGGCAGATCAAGCAGGACAGGGCGCTGGTCATCACCGAGAGTGCGGAGATGATCTACAAGCGTACCATCGAGGATATGGAGATCACTCTCAAGCAGATGCGAAGAGAGCGGGACAACATGCTCGATCTCTCTCCCACCAACACTCAGAGCCTTGTGCTTGCCTCAGAGTTTGATGCCGGTGCCTTTGTGTCCAAGGACATTGAATTGGGGGTCACCATGAGAAATCTGACCATCAAGCTGGAGATTGCCAGAGAAAGGTACAACACGCTGTTCACTGAGCAAACTCCTCAAACTGCCTGAGCATGGGACACGCAACATACAGTGTTGACAATCGGCAGTTACGGGCCACCGCACTTAAGTATGAGTCAAAGCCTGTGCAGGAGATCTTCACTCAGGCTGCTTCCCGTACTGTGCACAGCGACATGTCTCCAAGGGACGTGATTGTGCGCGAGTGCAGAAATTCAGTTGCGCATCCGGCCACTGTTCCCATTCAGCTTTATCTGGATGTGACAGGCAGTATGGGCAGCATACCTCTGGAGATGATCAGAAACGGACTTCCGAAGCTGATGGGAAATCTCATTGAGCGCGGATGCACTGATGCCTCATTGATGTTCGGGGCCATAGGTGACCATGAATGCGACAGGTACCCGTTACAGATCGGGCAGTTTGAATCGGGTGATGCAGAGCTGGACATGTGGCTTACCCGTACTTACCTTGAAGGCAATGGCGGTGGAAACGGAGGCGAAAGCTATCTTCTTGCCTGGTACTTTGCTGCAAACCATGTTTCCATGGACGCGGCCAAGGGTTTTGTGTTCACTGTGGGAGATGAGCCCTGCCTGCCTGTTCTTCCCAAATCGGCTCTGAGCTCGATCATGGGAAGCAGCGCCATGGCAGAAGGCACTCTTACAGCAGCACAGCTTCTTGAGGCTGCAAGGCAGAAGAACCATGTCTTCCACATTCACGTGGACCACACGAACAGGGCGCACCCATCAGACCTCAGGGAAATGCTCGGAAGCAACTTTCTTGTCATCAAAAGGGCGGATGAGCTGAGCGACATAATCATCCGTACAGTGCTTGCCAACATGACCACAGAGCAGCCTTCTGTGGCATCTCCTGCAGTTTCAGAACCACCAATTGAGAATATGCTATGACACACAGAGTGATCGGACTCGGATTCGGAGATGAGGGAAAAGGTCTTACCACCTCTTTTCTATGCGCAAAAAACCCTGCTGCCGTTGTGGTAAGGTTCAATGGAGGCCATCAGGCCGGCCACACGGTCGTGCACAATTCTCACAGGCATGTGTTCTCCGGATTCGGGTCCGGCACTCTTCAGGGAAATGAGACCTACTGGTCCCACTTCTGCACCTTTTACCCACCTTCCTTTGTGCGGGAGAGGTCCATGCTGGAAGCTTTCTCACCAAAGATCACTGTCCATCCTGACTGCCCTGTGACCACTTACTTTGACGTGGACCATAACAGGATCGCTGAGAAGACACGTAGGCACGGTTCAGTCGGAATGGGATTCGGTGCCACGATTGCCCGTGAAGAGGCACATTACTGCCTGCGGGTAAGAGATCTGGAATATCCCACTGTGCTGAGACTTAAGCTGGAAAGCATAGTCAAGTACTATGGGATACAGGAAGATGTCACCTCTGAGATCGATCTGTTCATGTCTCATTGTGCAAAGGCTCTCAAGTACATCACCATTTCAGGATATGGTGCACTCAATGGTAAGCCGTGCATATTCGAAGGTGCTCAGGGTGTCCTTCTGGACCAGTCCGCGGGATTCTTTCCGCATGTCACACGGTCCAACACCACTTCCCAAAACTCGTTTCTCATTCGGAAGGAGCCTGGAGCGATCTGGTATGTGACACGCTCTTATCTGACACGGCATGGGAACGGCCCACTTCCAGGAGAATGCTCTCTTGAGCTGATGCACAATGAGCAGGAGACGAACCAGCTTCATGAATATCAGGGACAGTTCCGTACTGCTCCTCTGAACATTGAGCTTCTCAAGTACGCCATCTCTGTGGACAGTGCCTTTTCAGGAAAGGATGGGCGGGACTGCACCAAAGCACTCATGATCACCTGCGTGGATCAGTACATGGTGGATCTTGACATGATCAAAAGAGAGCTCAAAGGACTTGTAAAGTCATTCTACATCAGTACAGGCCCAAGGGCAACAGATGTATTTGATGTGACTCACGGGTCCTGACCGGCTTTGGTTTTCGGCAAGGTGGCGGAATTGGTAGACGCATTGGTATAAGCACCCTATCGACAGGATTAAGTTCCAGCTCATGCCATAGAAAGTAGGCGAAGCCAGACGTGGTTCTTCACAACTGAAATCTAAAAAGTGCTTGCAGGTTCGAGTCCTGCCCTTGCCACAACAATTTTCAAATACCTTACACATGGAAGAAGATCATCAACACTCTGCCTGGACAAAGGAGCATCTTAACCAGCTCCTCAAAGAGATGCTCCAACAGATTGAGGATCAGTCGAATCATTTGGTTGTGTACCGTCACTGTCTGCCTCGGGGACTGGTAAATTCTTCTGAGATCTGCGGTCACAGCGAGTGTAAATCTTGCATAATGCTGGCCGAGGCCATTGATAGACAGTTGAAAAAGGATTTGGGAATGGATAAACAGGAATGACGCCTAAACCCCCTTCGGCAAGGGACCAATACTTAACTTTACCATGAGTACAACTCAGAAAAGAGAGGTCGAGCGGAAGTTTCTGCTCAGACGATTACCCGATTTCCCAAAGGGCATGAAGGTTACATTGCAGCAGATCCAGCAAGGGTACACCGCAGACAACATCAGGTACAGGAAACAGACCTGCTTGGGTGGTGACAACCCATTTGATACAGAGTGTTTCCGCACAGAGAAGCGCAAAGTGGATGATATAGAAAGCATTGAGATCGAACAGAGCATTTCGTCCAAGGAGTTTGCCGCAGCACCTGTCATCAAGTATGTGAAGAAGTCCAGATATTCCTGGACAGAAGGCATATTCCAGTTCACTGTGGATGTGCTTGAGGACGGCCCTGTGCTGCTTGAGGTGGAACTCCTGTCCCAGGAAGAGGAGCAGATCGCAAGGTTCAAGGCCAAAGACATACATTTCGACCAGTATCTTCTGGATGAGCTTGTCCTTGAAGTCACTTCTGATGGAAGGTTCAAGAACTGTGAGCTTGCGATCCCTGTGGAGCCTGTGTCCTGGACCCTTGGTTGCAAAGCACTCGAATGGCGCTAAAATATATAGGCCCGGATAGACCTTTCTCGGACATCGGAAGCTCCTCTATGGAGGAATGTATCCGATGGCTCGGGGACACACAGGTCCTGGGCATTGACACTGAGACATCCGGTCTGGACTTCACAGCTGAGAAGCTTGTGATGCTCCAGATCGGTGATCAGGATGTGCAGTGGTGCATAGATGCCAGATACGTTGATGTATCAGTGCTTGCCCCATTGCTGGCCGAAAGACTGTGTGTCGGCCACAATCTCAAATTCGACTATTGTTTCCTGCTCAATGCAGGGATACGCCTGAACAGGATCTGGGACACAATGCTCGCAGAGCAGGTCCTGAACTGTGGAAAGAAGGACTTCGGCTTCGGTCTTGATATGGTGCTGAAGGAACGCTTCGGCATTGTCATGGCAGATCTGTCCAAAGGTTTTACCCGGATGCACGGAGAACAGTTCTCTGATGCTCAGCTCATGTACGGTGCACTTGATGTGGAGCACCTGCTCCCATTGATGAAGGCACAGCATCTGCAGCTTAAGGAACAGGGACTTCTCAACGTCATGTCCTTGGAGAATGCCGCGTGCCTTGCGTTTGCGGACATCGAGTACAACGGATTGTCCATGGACGTCCCTATGTGGCTCGGGATCTCCTCAGAGGAGCAGAAGAAACTCTCTCCTCTCAGGAAGGAACTGGATGACATGGTCCTTGCTGACCCAAGGTTCAAACCCATCATACCTGCCCATGTGCAGGGAGACCTGTTCGATGCACCGAGACGCATAACCGTCAGCTGGGACTCTCCCATGCAGGTGCTTAAGGTGCTGAGATGCCTTGAGCCTTCCCTGTCGGCTGTGAATGCCACAGACCTGTTCCCATTCAGGAACCTGCCCTTGGTCAAGAAGTACATCGAGTACAAGGAGACCTGCAAACTGGTCAGTTCGTATGGAGAGGAATTCCTCAAACAGCGATTCTCGGACGGTAAGGTGCATACAAGGTTCAAACAGATCCTGAACACCGGAAGAGTGAGTTCCTCGGAGCCCAACATGCAGCAGCTGCCAGCGATCAACAAGTTCAGAAACTGCTTTATATGTGAGCCCGCAAGTGTCTATGTATCAGGA
>Ga0129336_10001359_pt1 | contig 14791 bp, 17 predicted proteins | sample CPB6_02_DNA_FD_96878 | JGI IMG/M metagenome (GOLD analysis project Ga0129336, IMG submission 96878) | Freshwater to marine salinity gradient microbial communities from Chesapeake Bay, USA - CPBay_Sum_0.6_0.2_DNA | ecosystem: Environmental > Aquatic > Marine > Coastal | place: USA: Chesapeake...
TAACTATCAACTGGACCCGTTGCTCCGGTTGCTCCAGTTGGTCCTCTTACATATCCAGCAATTCCATAAACTGTTGTATATGGTGAATAATTCTGAATTTCATATTCTAATTCATAATCTTCATTAACAGTAAAACTTAGAACAGAACTTCCTGTTGTTCCCTGGGCACCTGTATTTCCTGTTGCTCCAGTATTTCCAGTATTTCCAGTATTTCCTGTGTTTCCTGTATTTCCTGTATTGCCCTGAATACCGGGATCACCTGTTGCACCAGTGGCTCCGGTTGCTCCAGTTGGTCCTCTTACATATCCAGCAACTCCAGAAACTATTGTATCTGGTGAATATAGCTGAATTTCATATTCTAATTGATAATCTTCATTAACAGTAAAATTTGTAACAGAACTTCCTGTTGTTCCCTGGGCACCTGTATTTCCTGTTGCCCCAGTATTTCCTGTATTGCCCTGAATACCGGGATCACCCTGATCTCCTTTTTGACCAACTGCACCCGCTAGATTTACTTCCCAATCATTAAATGCAGCAGCACCCGTAAATGATTCAACCGTTAAAGTCATACCAGTGCCACTTAAATATTTTCCTACGGTGCCGATAAAGTATGAAGTTAAACTTTTTGCTGCAAGTACACTTTGGACTTTAGTATAAGCTAAATCGGGACCAACATTTAAAAATACTTCTTGGCCAATTGTCATTGTAGACAAATCGACTGTACTTGTAGATGAAGAAGAATAAATGTCTCCGTTTAATCCTGTATTTCCTGTATTTCCAGTATTTCCTGTATTTCCCGTATTGCCCTGAATACCGGGATTACCTGTTGCACCAGTGGCACCAGTGGCTCCAGTAGCACCACGAACAGTTCCAACAGATATTGTTTCTTTTGTGTGTGTACCAGAATATGTTGTAATTTCAACATATAATGTTGGTCCCTGAATATACATTTGTGTTATAGACGCACCAGTTATACCTGTTGCACCAGTTGGACCGGTGGCACCAGTGGCACCAGTGGCACCAGTGGCTCCTGTTGATCCGGTTGGACCAGTATTTCCACTCAATCCAGATCCAACTTCTTTCCAAGAAGTTGCTGATCCATCATAATAATACAATCTTCCTGTTGGAGCGTTGTAAGCAATTGCCCCGCCATCCGTTTTAGTATTTGAAACGTCTAGAAAAAGTTGAAAAGTATTACCAGAGATATATTGAATTATATCATTGTTTGCAGCAATAAGGCTAACACCAGCAAAAATTGCTGGAAGATCATCTACATTTTTTACAATATACTTATTTCCAACTGTAAGACCTGTTGTAAAAGAACTATTTTCTTGTATGCCTTCTACTTTAAAATTAATATCAGCAGAATCCAATAGATGGAAAAAACTACTTAAAGAAACGTTGGCTGCTCTATTAGCTTGTTTTAGAATATCTATTATTGTTATTGGCATATTAACTTACAGTAACAGAAACTGTTCCTAAATTTGAATTTGTGCTTCTATATACGTTAAACGTTTCGTGATATCCATTTCCACTTGTAACACCGGAAGTATAAACTGGCTCAAATCCACCAGAAAAAATTCCAACTGTAAATGAACTTGCTCCCAATCTACTTGGGTAACAGTAATAAACATATTCATTGGTGGAAGAAGTTACTTCAATTGTTCTTGTTCTGGTATTGCTAATCACTGATTGTAGTGTAGAATTTATTTGATCCCCGGTAATTCCACTATTTGTGCTAACACCATAATAAACATTATTATAAAAATTAAAAGTAAGTGTTGACGTTGCTTGGGATGTTCCGTTAGTTGCTGTGGCTGTTAAAGTGGTTGTCTGTGGAACAGTTGAATAAGTTATTCCTTGTGTTGACAAGAAATTATAAGATGTGTAGGGAGACCCTGGATTTACAGGGAAACCAAATCCATTTCCACTGATAGAAAGTGTCAATCCGGTAGCCGGATATATTGAGCCATAAGAAAGACTTACACTTCCTCCATTAAAGCTGAATGCAGTTAATCCAATTAAACTTGTTTGTGAAAGAGTTGTAGTAAAACTGCTTATGCTAAAAGCAAAATCTGATGGATTAAAAATATCATAATTTCTAATGTAATCAAAAGTCAAACTTCCATCCTGTGCTAACATTACAATTTTTCTAGCAAGTCCGCTAGTTCCAGACGTAAAAGAAGAAGATTTTGTTATTCCTGTATTTATGGTGAATAGTGGTTCGTTTATGTTTATAGAACCAGTTGCTCCAGTTGGGCCTGTTGGACCCAAAGAACCCGACGAAACTGATATTGTTAAAGTATTTCCACTGGTTGTAATTGAAACATTGTTTCCAGAAGTTGTTAATCCTATAAGTCCTTTTAAATTATTAATTTTAAGAACACCATCATTTTGAAATATTGGGGTGTTGGGAGTTCCACCTAATGACAATCCAGCCTGAACACTAACACTTCGTACACCAGAATTTGTAATTGTGAATGTAGAACCAGATTTAGAAATCAAAACACCAGAGCCAGAAGTGATTCCAATATTTCCTGTCACACCATCTAATGCTACAACGTAATCACTTGGAAGTGGTCCCGTTGGCCCCGGAGGACCTTCTGGGCCAATGGGCCCCCTATTAGCAACACTGGAACCACCACCACCAATAACAATATCCGGTTGTGTAGTTACAATTAAAGTTGGGTATTGTGGATAAGGATCTACCATTATAATCTTGTAACTTCAGGAAGAATTGTCAAAGAACCTCTTAAAATTGTTGTTACGGTATTTCCAGTTGGATTTATTATTTGTAAATCATATTTGGCAGTTGTATCTGTTGGAAATTTTGATGTGTAAGTAGCACCAATGCAAACATAAATTGTTCCCCCAGTAGCATCACCTGAAAGACCCCCTGCTATTCCATCTGAAAAATCAGTCCCAACAGTTCCAGCTGGAACATAAGTTGAAATTGTAGAAACCAAAGTTGCTGGGTAATAACTTTTTCGAATTTGCATTGATAGCGTGCATCCTGCAAGATTATAGGCAGTTCCACCTTTATCGGTAAGATACATTGCCCACTTTAAAGTATCTCCTTGGACTACTGTAGTATCAAAAGATGCAGCCATTTGGTCTCCAAAAAATAATAGCCTATTATCGGCTATTATTAAATATTTAGGAGTTTTTTATATTAAAGTTTTACTGCTTGCAGCTCATTTAAAGGCTTGGTAAATGTAGTCTGGTTTACTAATTTTTTAACACTTTCCTCAACTGTTTTGTGTTGTTCTAAAGCCGGTTTTAGTTGTTGTTTCTGTATTTCCTCAATAGCCTTCATATAGATAATTCTATTATTATTGATTCTTTCTCGGTGTTCTTCTGGAATATAATTTTCTGAAAGAAGTTTTTCACACGCGGCAAGACCCATATGGAATTTACCAACATAAAATGCCGTGGTTGCTATTTCATCCAAGATACCCCAGTCATATACAGATCTATCTACAAAAAGTATATCATCATTTTGCAGTGGAAGAGAAAGACCTTGAGCTGCTACCATAAAAGCGTTTCTTGGTCTATTATATTTTCTATAAACACACGAAAGATGATAAAGCGCCTCTGCTCTATTTGGGCGGGCTTCGTATGCTTGCATAAATGCATCTGCTACTTCTGGAAGTGGTCTACCCAAAAGTTCTCTGCAAATACCAATTCTAATCCAAGAATAGAATATTTCTTCAGGCCACTGGCCCATTGTTACACGCTTCAAATATTCTTTTTCTGCTACATCAAATAAATGGGCATCAAATGCAGATTGTGCTGCATAAAATTGCTTTCTTGGTTGATTTGGATCTTTTTCCAAATAAGTTTTTAATAGGAAATAGTCTCTAGCATATTTTTCTCTATCATTGTTTACAGATCTAGATCTGCAACCTTGTGTACGAACATACCAAGAATAATCACCCTCCAGCTTTTGGACATTCATGGGTTGCTCACAGCAGGCATATTCGTGAAGTGGTTCTTCATACCACCAAAGTTTTTTGCCTAAGTTAAAAATTTGAGCTCTATACCAGACCATTGCTCCTCTTGCAATTTTAACAACATAACCATCCAAATTATTATCAAATTTTTCTACTGGCAATTCGCCTTGAATGAAATCATCGGCATCAATCATTAGTGCCCACTCGGTTAAACCGTGGCAGTATTTTAGTACTTTTGAACGATTGGTTCCAAAGTCTTCCCACTCATGGTCCAATATTTCTCCGGGTATATTATGAGAATCAAAAAAGTTTTTGATAATTTCTTTTGTATTGTCCGTGGAACCTGTGTCGGCAATTACATAATAATCAATATACTTTACAACGGAGCGAAGGCACTCCTCAATATTTGGTGCCTCATTTTTTACGATCATTGCTAATGTTAATTTGTGCATAGTCATCCTTATGAATTAAAAAACTTTCTTAGTGTACCTGGGTTAAATTTGGGAATTAAATCCCAATTGTCTTTTTCTGTAAATTTAATTATTTTAATGCCATTGATCGGCATTTTATCTTTTATTTTATCTTCATCAACAACTTCAAGTAATTCCCATTCTTTTAATAAATTTATAATCGCATTTCGTCTCTTGATATCATCTTCTGATATATTGCTTGGAAGTCCATCAAGAGCAAACAATTCTTTGAAGTGTGCTATTATATATACATTGTCCTTGTGGATTAAGTGACAAGATTGATATAAAACTTTTTTGCCTTTTGGCGATACGCCAATTCTTGATAGAGTTTCGCGAACAACCATGAAATCTTCATCATCAAAAAGTTTTACATGTACGCCAACATCATTAAAAACACGTTTAGAAATATCCGACATGACAAAATTCCTATAATTATTTGGTTCCACCTTTATCTAGTGATTTTTTTAAAGTATCCAAATCACCTGGACCCAATATATTTAGTGCTTCTATAGCTTTAGACTCTGTGTAGCCATATATTTCTTTTATCAGTTCAACATCTTCTTGTTTTTGTTTTGTTACCCACGGGCTAAATCTTTTCTTTTTTCTTATAGAAAACCGGTGAAAATCAAACTGCATTTTTTTATCTAGATCCCAGTTACAATTCATTTCATTGGCGTGAAATATGGTATCTGGAAAGAAAGATAAACACCTATTTACAATATACTGAGGGTAAAGCTCTTTAGACTTTTCATCCCCATCTAACAGAGGTGTCTTGTCGTAATTAATACTCTGTAAAAAATCTTTAAGGCGCATTAATTAAACTCGCAATCCATCATCAACTGGACTACCAAAGCCATAGTGTTAATTTCTTGATCTGCTGCAAATGCTGCCTTATATTGATATTCTGCAATAATAAGTATTGCACTAGGCATAGAGGATGGCTTTAAAACCAGGTACAATTCATTATAAAGCCTTTTAAAGAACTCTGAGGTGTTAAGATCAATATTTTGCATAACCCACTTCCTGCAGGAAGCAAAATCTTTGGCCTTCATAAATGTAAGAAGTTCTTTGTATGAATCACAGCTTCCCTGGGACAAAATGCCTACATCAATTTTTCCAGTACTAGAGTATTTTTGAAGTTCATTAATAACTCTTCTAATATCTGGAAAATGGCGCTTGATTAGATTGGCTAGAACAGAAACCTCATACTCTACCTTTTCGGTGTCAAGAATAAATTTTATACGATCAAGAATTTCTGTAGCTACTCTGGCCTTTTCCTTGGTCGGAACAGTAAAATCGATACCCGTACAACGAGACTGCAAAGGATCGATAATTCTGCTTTTGTAGTTTCCTGTAAGTATAAATCTGCAATTTTTTGCAAATTCTTCTATAGCCCCACGCAATCCGGTTTGGATTGCGGTAGTCGCATAATCAAACTCATCCAAAATAATAAGTTTGCCATTTCCAGAAAGAGAAACAGTTGATGCGTAGTGCCTAATTTTTGTTCTTAATGTATCAATTCCTTTATCTTCCGAGCAATTGATTAGAATGTAATCCATGCCCAATTCATTGGCAATAGCTTTAGCAACAGTTGTTTTTCCTGTTCCTGCTTTACCATAAAAAAGCATATTTGGTATTTTTTTGGTTTCAATCATACCATTAAAAATACCAGAAAGATCTTCAGGCAAAATACAATCAGAAAGTTTACTAGGTCGATACTTTTCGACCCAGATTAAATTGTTTGGATTGCTCAAATTCACACTTTCTCAATGGCCATGTAGTATGCAATATTTCCCGACTCATGTGTAAAACGAGAAACAATGGTGTCGGTAATTTCAATTGTATACGATCCAGGAAGAAATTTAATTTCAGACACATTAAATTTTCCAATGTAATCCGGTCCAGAATAATCTTCTTCAATTACAATTGAAAAATTATTAGAAGTTGTGTTTTGGGAATCATCAACCAAAATGGTAATTTTTCCATCAATTGCACTAATCTTGATATCATTTACCTGAAGAATGCTAGCTGCTTTTAGTATTTCAGCAAGCAAAGCTTCGTCAAGATCAAATGTAATAATTGGGTCGCTGAACCTAGGAGCCTTACTAGCATAGGTCAACAGATTTGCACTGGTATAATAATACCGCACAGTGGATCTACCATTTGAAATATCAACATACTTTTCGTTGAATTCCAAATCTGGGTTATTAAACATGCTAATAACACCCAAGAATTGATTTAGATCCCAAATAGCAACCTCAACATCAAACTCTTCCTGAATGTCTGCTTCTACATAAATGTTTTTAGAAGGAGATACTGATCGTATCTTTTTTCCCGGCTTAATTAAAATATTTGAATTGATAGAAGCAAAGTTTTTAAGTATAGTTACAGTTTCTTTAGATAGTCTCATTTTGGTCACAGTTTCCATAATATAAATCCTTTTTATAATTAATCAAATTCTTTTTTGTACAAAGAATCATTTAGCTGCTGCTTTTGTTCGTGTCTGGTACCTCTTTTATTTCTTTTTTGTTGCTTTTTGCTAAAGCCAGAGGGCTTGTTCTTGCGGCGATTAGTAAACTTTTCAAAGCTGTCTTCATTCATGACTCTATTATATCTCCTAATTTGTTCAAATCAAATCTTAACCCAACCATAATTTCCAAATTCTTTTTTCCAAATAAAAACTTCTTCTCTGTTGTTTATCCAAAGTTGATTTTCTAGTGGTTTGGATGGCGGGGTATTTCCCTCATAAGGTTCCAAAAAACCTGTATTCAACCAAGCTTTTGGTTCTTTTTGTGGGCTGTTTTCTGTGCGCCTAACACATACATACACAACTCCATTGTGCAGTACTGTGCTCCCTTTTTTGTAAACCAGACGACGCCCGTTCTGATTTTTTTCTTGATATTTATCGATAACCATAACCTATATTATTTAGCTATTAACTTTAATCTTTGAAAAATTATTTTTCTTTTCAAATTGCAGACTCTGATCAAATTTATCTGTTAGCTGATCTGCTTTGTGGCTTATGATAAAAATAGAACACTTGTTTTTCATTTTATTGAGAATTTTCAAAAAAGACTCTGTTCCTGCACCATCTAAAGAGGAGTCTAAGATTTCATCAAAAATCAATAGATTGCAGTTTAGACTGTTTTTCATTTTTGCAATTTCACGCCAAGTTAGCAATATGGCAAGGTCGATGCGTTGTTTCTCTCCCTCAGAGAAAGAGGAATATGAAAATGAATCTCTGTATCTTGATTTAATTGTTTCCTTGAACTCCTCATCGATTGTGAAGTCAACATAAAGATTAAGTTTTCCGAGGAACTTGTTGACGAGTCCATTGATGATGGGAACATAATGTTTAATAATGCGACTTTTGAGGCCGCTATCTTTGAGGATATCGTAAACCACATCATGGTGAATTTGCTCTTGAATAAATGTTTCAAGCTTTTTATTAAGTTCATTTTTTTTCTCTTCTGATTCGTTCAAGCTTACCAATAGAGTATTAAGATTATTGGATGCTTCTTTTTCTTTTTTATCTTTTTGCAAAATTTTTATATTTGATTCAGCATTACCTATACGATAGCTATATCCGTTTATATCGTTTGCAAGAGTTTCTAACTCTGGTTAGAGTTTCAAATAAGAACTATTTAAATCTTCTAGTTCTTTGCTTTTTTTTGTAGCAACTTTAAGAGCCTCATAACAATTTTTTTCTTTTTCTCTTTTTTCTGCTAAATGTTTTTTTCTTTGATCTTCGGGCAATGTTTGACCACAGCATTTGCAGGTTGCATTTTTTTCTAAAACATTTATCTCTTCTAAAATTGTTTCCTTCAACGTTTCTGCTTTGAGCAACATTGAAGGGACATCTTTGAGTGATTCAATTTTTTTCTTTATTGTTTTGCACTGCTCTTGTAAAGTCAAATGTTTACTCAATAAAATATTTTTTTCTTTTGAATCATCGTCAATTTGTTGATGATAATGTATTATTCTATCTTCTAAAATTTTTATATCATCTGCATTACTTGTTTTAACTTGATCGATAAATTCTTTCTGGGATTTTATCTTTTCGTGTGCAATTTTTATTAAACTTTCGTGTTCTGCAATAGACACTTTAAGTGATCCCAATTGTCCTTTAACATAGACATTCATATCTGCAAGAATGTCTAATTCAAGCAAACCTTCAATAATTTTTCTTCTTTCAGCAGGTGTAAGCTGCATGAAAGGAATAAAATTAGATTTACCTAAAATTACAACTTGTTTAAATGCAGAATAGTCAAAACCTAATATTTGTTCCTCAAACATTTCTTGGTAGTCTTTGGACTTAGCATTTTGATCAATTAATTCTTTATCTTTATAAATTTCAAATGTTTTTGGAGATAATCCCCGCCTAACAAGATAATGGCTGTTTGATTTGTTGAATTCAATTTCAACAACGCAGGTTTTACCATTTATGCTATTTACAAGCTGTGGAATGTTTATTGGTCTAAATGGTTTTCCAAAAAGACCAAAACACAAAGAATCCAACAAAGCAAAAGATTTGCCGTGCCCATTGGTTCCAGTAACCAGCGTGGTTTTTCTTGTATTTAAATTTATTTCTGAAAAATTGGCACCAAAGGAACCAAAATTTTTAAATCTTACTGATAAAAATTCTATCACTCTTCATCCTTAGATAATGCTGTATTATACGCTTCATCTACAATTTTGGCAAGTTTATTTTTGTTTATAGATTTGTCGTCTATTAATTCTAATTCTTCGTGTAAAAGCTGAAGGGTATCTTTATGGATATCAACAGCAACCAACTCTGGATTTGTTGTAACTTCTTCCGTTACCGCCAATTCTGCAACTCCTGCTTCATAAAATTTATCCATGTACTTTTCAAAAGCTGCAGCCTTAGTACGCTCCTTGATAAAAATCTTAACATAGCAGTCTTTGAGCGAGCTATAGTCAATTTCTTGTGGTCTGCTTTCATAATAATCAAACGTAAAGAAAAGCTTTTTTGTATTTTTAACAAACGATAGTGTACGGCTACTGAAGTCGAAAACATGAAACCCCTTTTCTTCCCATACATCCGAGAAAGCCATTTCGTACTGTGTGCCCAAGTAGTGTATATTATCACGACTAGACTTGACGTGATAATGCCCAGTAAGAACATACTCAAATTTGTCAAAGTATTTTGATTCATAACCCTGCTCCACAAAAACTCCTCTCATACTCTGAAATCCACATAACTCCAAATGACCCAATAAAATTGAGCAACTTGTCTCTGACAAAAATTTGGCAGATGCTTCCTCATTTTCGGGATTTATCCAGGGAAGAAGTGCCACGCAACCAGAACTTATCATAATTTCCGTAGGTTCTGAATAAATTTGCCAATTGGGATAATGCGTTAACAATTCTTCCAAAGAGTTTACTCTATTATTATTTCTATAATAGGTGTCGTGATTCCCGCATATGGCTATACACTTAACACCCATATCTTTTAGGGGTTCAAAAAATCTAGTTCTGACTTGATTCAAAGTTTTAAAATTAATGTATTTTCTTCTATCAAAAACATCACCCAAATGAAATATGGTCTTGATATTGTTTTCTTTTAAATATGGAAACAATTGCTGTTCCATAAAAGAAAGAAAATATTCAAGTACAATTGGTGAATCTGCTTTATAACCAAAATGGGTGTCGTTTAAAATTACAGCTTTCATAAATCTAAAGCACTATTTTTTGTTTTTCTTTTTCTTTTTTTCTTTTTTGGAGCCAGCATTTCATCAAATCGCTCCATATCCAAATCAGTCAAGCCAAAGAAATCTCTTCTACCTATATCCACACCAGCATAGGTTTCATTAAACCAATTATGAAAATCTTTGTCATTTTGCTGTTCTGCGTATTTGTACTGAGTGTATTTTTCTTTTTTTTCTTTGTTTATTATTCTTACAAAAGAAAACCAGCAAACCTGGGTTAAATAGCCGAATGGACTATTAGATTTGCTGGGATCAAAATTGTCTATGTAAGTTATGCAATTTAAAACTGCATCTGAAACCATTTCTTCTCTATATGGATAGTTTGCAAAATTTGGCCTATAAGAAAGTCGTGTTGCTATCTTTAAAACACATTCACCTATAAAATCTGGTAACTTTGGTTTTTTCTTACCTGCGTTTTCGGCTTCTCTTACTTTTTTACGATATTCTACTAAAGCATCATATAAATCTTGATTACTTACGTAATCAGCATCAGATGCTTTTTTGTTTTTTCTTGGCTTTTTCACTTAGTTATTATAACTTATAATCAAGATATAGAAAGCATTTCTTTTGCTTTTTTTAAGTGACCTTTGCCGTGAAAGCCAAAAACATTATTCAGTGTATGGGATTCGTCCATCTGTATTTCTAAACCAAATTTTTTAGCTAATTGTGCTGGTGCGAATTTACATCCATTGTTAATGAAATATTCTTTATATATAACACATAAAAGAAAATCTTCATTAATATTTGTTTGCGGAATATTAGCACATAAGTTCAAAAATTTTTTTGATCTTAAAGAAAAACCGCCATTACCAACAAGATGCTCGGTTTGTGATTCACTAAAAGTTTTTTTAGGCCAAGGAGAACCGATATAATCATACGCAAAATATTCTCTGTCGAATAATGTGGGATTTATTATAAATCCATCACTTTGCATATAAAAAGCAAAATCCGTTGTTATGTGTCTATTCACTTCAAAAATACAAAATCTCTGGTAATCTTCGTAGGATAGGTTGTTTTTTAAAAAAATTATTTCACTTATATTACTGTTTGTTTTGGATACGGTAAAATGTTTTATTGAAAAAAAATTACAAATTTTTGACATTTGATTTATAATTTTTTCATTTTCATCAAAACTGGTTCCCGTTCCATCTATCATTACCAATGTGGTATTACTAAAATCTAATTTATTCATACTTTATAAATCCAGCATCTTTTTGAAGTAAATTTTGCTTCTGGAAGTGTTTCGTGCACAGCTCTAAGTACAGATGCCCAATCGGTATCGTGTCCTGCCAAAAATCCACCACTTTTTACTTTTGGTAACCATGCTTTTATATCTTTTTTAACATCTTCATATTCATGAGATGCATCAATAAAAACAAAATCCAAAGACCCATCTTTGTAATCTTTTGCTGCTTCTTCCGATGATTTTCTTATAGGATTTATAATATGTTTAATTGGTTGGATGTTCGTTGTAAATTCTTCATAGAGAGAATTTAAGTCTTCTCCGTATGATGCGTGTTCCACAGAACCATTCCAAGTATCTACACAATCAAACTTTATTTGTTTTTTTGAATTATGTATTTCGACAGCCATAAAAGAAGCGCTTTTGCCTTTCCAGGAACCAACTTCTACAAAATGACTTTCTTCTGGAAATGTTTTTACAGCTTCAGAATATAAATCTTCAAAATCAAACCAACCTTGTATTTGCTCATAAAAATGATTCATGGTGAACAATTATTCCTTTTTAATTAGTGCCATTCGTGTAAAGTAATATTATATTTGCTAAACTCATTCTGGTAATCTTTTACAGATGGATACCCAGAACCATGATTTGGTAAACACCGGTGATGAAACTCGCAATACACCTCAATTTTATTTGCATTTAAAAGATTATTTTTAGATAATTCATCTAAAAATTTATTTAATACTTCAAATTCTGCGCCTTCTATATCAACTTTAATAACTAACAAATCTATGTTTGAAACGCCAATTTGATTTTGTATAAATTTATATATATCTATAGTTTTTACTTGTGTAGACTGACCACTAAAATCTCTACTATTATTACTTGAAACATTTGTATTTATAGTAGAACCCATATGCATCTCTTCTGGTGCTTTTTCAAAATAGAGGGATGCAGTACCGTCGTTTGTTGATGCAGCCGCATTGTGTCTGACAATCGAAGGAAAAATACTTAAGGCTTCATTAATATCTTTAAACGAATATGGGTATCCTGCATACGTTGCCGTAGTATTTGTTCCAGCAAGCGCATATAATATGGGTTGTGGTTCAAACGTATGTATATTCCACGTGTCGGGAGTCATATTATACATTTTGATAAAAGCTAATACTCCGCTGCCCATATGGGTGCCCAAATCGATAAATAAATTTTTCATAAATTTAATTCCTTTTCAACTCTTGCTAATGCAGAACCTACAACTTGATGCATGTCATAATATTTATAGTCGGCTAGTCTACCTCCAAAAATATATTTTGTGATATTAATTTGGTTTTTATATTTACTGTATAACATATTATTTTTTTCATCATTGATTGGATAATATTTCTCTTGGGCCTTGTCCCAGTGTTGGGGATATTCTTTTGTTATAACAGTAAAATTTTGACGCCCAAATGTAAAATGTTTATGTTCTATAATACGAGTATATGGCACATCGTAGTCTGCGTAATTGCATGAGGCAAAACCTTGATAATCTGAAATATTTAAAATTTCATGATTAAATTTTAAACTACGCCATTCCAGTATTCCATGCTCATAATTAAAAAATTCATCAATAGGACCCGTATAAACAATTTTATTGGCCATCATATCCCATTTACCTTTTTCTTGCAGATAGTCCACACCAGTTTCAATGGGAATTCCGTCTAACAATTTTTTAAAAATAGCTGAGTAACCTTCTACAGGTATTCCTTGATAAGTATCTTCAAAATAGTTGTCATCCATGGTTAAGCGTATAGGAAGTCTTTTAATTATGGATGCGGGAAGATTTTTGGGTTCTTTCCCCCATTGTTTTTTTGTATAACCATATATAAATTTTTGATATAGCTCCTCGCCAATTTGAGATATTGCCCATTCCTCTAAATTTTTTGGATTTAAAATATTTACTCTAACTTCATTTAATTTAAGTGTAGCTTCTTGAGGAGTTTTTACACCCCACACTTGGTACATGGTAAAAAGATTAATTGGAAGTGAGTAAAGTTTTCCGTTTGACCATGTTTTAACTCTATTTACATAATTATTAAAAGTACAGTATTTTGACATATAGTTCCATATTTTAAAACTATTTGTGTGAAAAATATGTCCACCATATTGGCAAACGTGAATGCCTTCATAATTTTTATCATAACAGTTCCCACCAACGTGTGATCTTTTTTCTAAAATTAAACATTTAGCTCCAGCATCTGTCAATTCGCGAGCGAATATTGCGCCAAATAGTCCCGAACCTACAATAATATAATCATATTTTTTAGACATTAAGATAGGCTTTCACTTTATTATTGTCGTGTACATGCCACAAATCAAATTCATCAATATGACGATATCCCGCACCATCACCATTTGGATAGCGATCAAATTCGTATACATTTAAATTTGATTCCTTTAAACAATCATAAAAATAATGCTCGGGCACTGCAGTGGGATACCGTTGCCAGTGTTTATGGCAACTTTTTAAAAAATTATATTTTGGTTTAAAACAAAAAAAATCAGTGGTATATGATGGGCGCCCAATATGATTAGTTTTTGCAACAGCCACATCATATTTTGTGTTTAGCATCATATTTTTTAATTTTTCAGAATCAGTTATATAACAATCTGGGTGAAGTTGAATTACATTTTCATATTCATAAAATAATTCAAATGAATCTGACGTTGCTTCTATTCCACCATAATTATATCCAGTATTTTTGGACGTAATTATTATTTCTACGTTTGTTTCAAACTTAGCTACATTTTTAATAATTTCATATGGCATTTTGACATTATTACAATGCAATATTACATTAAAATTATTTTTTAAAAATTCACTTTTATTAAAAAATAATGAAGAATATAAAAGTTCTTCGCATTGTCTATGAAATGTATAAAATAATAAATTTTTCATTGTTAATGGTATCAATTGCGAACGCACACATCATCTTGTTGTATTTGGGAATAAGTATTACGAGTTTGCATATTTTTTTATATAATCTTGGTTTAAATAATATTTTGTTATTTCTTCTTTATTCATTTTTAAAAGTTGATCGTGTAATTCATAAATTGCATGACGGTTGCTTGGTGGTGCAAGCGAAGATGGTGGGTGCTCTTGATGATAAATTAAATTTTTAAACCAAATAACTTTATAACCCAATTTTACAAAACGTATACCCCGTTCTTCGTCTTCGGGACACCAGTGCTGATAATTTTCATTTTCCATAAATCCAGATCGATATACGGAAGTTTTAAAAAACTGTACGTGTCCAAAACGACAATAACCAATTTGAATATATTTTTCTTGAATGGAAAATAGATCCATGTTGTCGTAAAAATTAGTGTTTAGGTGTACTAGCGGTGATAACATTCTTTGATCATATTGTTCAAAGCCATAAGGATAAACTACATCTATATCCTTGTTTAAAATAA
>Ga0129336_10001361_pt1 | contig 14781 bp, 3 predicted proteins | sample CPB6_02_DNA_FD_96878 | JGI IMG/M metagenome (GOLD analysis project Ga0129336, IMG submission 96878) | Freshwater to marine salinity gradient microbial communities from Chesapeake Bay, USA - CPBay_Sum_0.6_0.2_DNA | ecosystem: Environmental > Aquatic > Marine > Coastal | place: USA: Chesapeake Bay...
ACCGCTTCAGAGCTGTCAAATTGTAGTTAGCAACTTAAATGTTGTCATTTACTCTGGTTGATAGGAAAATAGATTTAACTATTTAATATAGTTTTGTCTCATTTTTCTTTTCGGTTGGTGTAAAATATTATATTAAAAAAGAAAGTCCAAATACATATGAAGATATAGAAAGAGTAATAAAAGAAATAATAAATACCAAAATAAAGAGAGAGTATTTAACAAATTACCTAAAACATAGTTTTAGAATGTATAAAAATAAATAATCTTGTCCCATTTATCTTTTCGGTTGGTGTAAAAATGAGTACATAATTTATTTTTTTAAGAAATTTTAGAAAGTTTCTATAATTCTAAAGATAAACTGAATTATGTACTCAAAATGAGAAACTTAGAGGTATAAGAGAAAAAATAATAGTTTTAATTAGAGTTGGACATGTCTCCATTATCTTATGATAAAATACCATTTGGTGTAAAAGCATCAAATGTGTCAGCTGTTGCTAATTTTTCATCAACATTAGATGATTCATATATCTTTGTGATAGCAAATAATTGTAATACACCAGTATATAATAATGCCAATTCATACGATACTGTATATAATAGTTTTGAAAATGCAGCATTATACGGTGTAAATATAATTACAGGAGAAAATAATCAAAAATATCACGAAGCATATATTGGTATAAAATCACAAGATACAGTAAAAAAGTTGGCTCAATTTAATAAAAATAATGCAACGATATCTGCAAATGTTATACCATTATCAGACAGTGTTTATAATATAGGAAATATAGCCAATAGATGGAATAATGTATATGCATCACATATACATGGAAATGGTCAAAATATCACAAATATTAATTTAGCAGATAAAACAACAAATGATCTACAAGAAGGAACTAATAATCTATATTATACAGAACAAAGATTTGATGAAAGATTGGGTACAAAAAGTGCAGATAATATAAATGATGGAATAACAAATAAATTTATAGTAAATAATAATTTTCAAGGTGATCTAAATATAAATGGAACGCTAAGTGCATGCAATCTTGTAATAGAAGGAGATACTAGTGTTTTGAATACCACATTATATACTACGGAGAAGTTTGAGATTATAAATAATAATACTGGTCCAGCATTCAAAGTAACACAAATAGGTAACAAAGATATAATGCAAATCTTTAAAGATACAAACAGTACATTCATTATTGATTCAAATGGAAATGTAGGAATTAATAATGCAGCCCCGCAATATAAATTAGATGTCCAAGGTATTTCAAAAGCATCTTTTTTTATGGGTGATGGTGAGAATATATCAAACATCAATTTAAGTGATAAGACTACAAAATACTTATTAGAAGATCCAGATGGAAGTAATCTATATTATACCCCGGAGCGTGTAGGTATAATTGCAGAAGCATCAAATATCAATGTTTCAAATTATATATTAAATATTGACCAGGGGATTGATGGTAAATTTGATAATAGATTATTATCAAAAACATTAGATGATATTAAAAATGGTACAAGCAATAGATATATAGTAAATGGAATATATAATGGTTCTGTAAGTGTTACACAAACTCTTACAGCATATGATTTGAATGTAACAAATAGTTTTTATTATAATAAAATAGTTGAACAAACAGTAAATCAGGCTAGTAAAACAGAAATCATTAATACGGGAGTTGGTCCTGCATTGAAAGTTGTGCAAAATGACAATGGAAGACTTTATAATTTATTAGAAGCATATGTTGGAACAGATATAGCCATGTCTATTATTCAAAATGGATATGATGGAATTAATAAATTAAATCCAGCATATAATCTAGATGTAAATGGTACAATAAGAGCATCATTGTATAAAGGGGATGGAAGTAATATTACAAATATAAACTTAAGTGATAAAACAACACGGTATTTAAAAGAGGATCCAAATGGGAGTAATTTATACTTTACAGCAGAGCGTGTTGCTATTATTAGCGATGGATCTAATGCAAATACGTCAAATTACGTTGTATTAACAAGTAATATATTAACAAATAAAATAGCATCAAATGAAATCAATACATGTAATTATATTAAAACATCTAGTAATCTACTAATATCATATATCAACGATACTAAAAGTAATATATACTCAGATGTCCAAATAACAAGTAATTTGTTGGTTTACCAAATATTATCAAATGAAAATGATACATGTAATTATATCAAATCAACAAGTAATTCATTAGCTTACCAAATACTATCAAACGAAAATGATACATGTAATTATATCAAATCAACAAGTAATTCATTGGCTTACCAAATACTATCAAACGAAAATGATACATGTAATTATATTAAATCAACAAGTAATTCATTGGCTTACCAAATACTATCAAACGAAAATGATACATGTAATTATATCAAATCAACAAGTAATTCATTGGCTTACCAAATACTATCAAACGAAAATGATACATGTAATTATATCAAATCAACAAGTAACTTAGTAACATACCATATATTATCAAATGAAAATGATACATGTAATTATATTAAATCAACAAGTAACTTATTAGCTTATCAAATACTTTCTAATGAAACAGACGCAAGTAATTATATTAAATCAACAAGTAACTTATTAGCTTATCAAATACTTTCTAATGAAACAGACGCAAGTAATTATATCAAATCAACAAGTAACTTAGTAACCTACCATATACTATCAAACGAAAATGATACATGTAATTATATTAAATCAACAAGTAACTTATTAGCTTATCAAATACTTTCCAATGAATCAGACACAAGTAATTATATCCAAACAACAAGTAACTTATTAGCTTATCAAATACTTTCTAATGAAACAGACACAAGTAATTATATTAAATCAACAAGTAACTTATTAGCTTATCATATTCTATCAAACGAAAATGATACATGTAATTATATCAAATCAACATGTAACTTAGTAACATATCATATATTATCAAATGAAACTAATACTTCCAACTATATCCAGACAACTAGTAATTTATTAGCAAATAAAATTATAAATAATGATACATATATAAAAAATATTGAGAACAGATTACAAAATATTACAACTAATGATGTAGTTGAAGGAAATCAGAACAAATATTATACAGATGCAAGATTTGATACACGTTTACTATCAAAATCATTAGATGATATTAAACAAGGAACGAGTAATAAATATATTTTCAAAAATAATTATCAAGGTAATTTGAATATAGAAGGTACATTAAGTGCATGTAATCTTGTAATAGAAGGAGATACAACTGTGTTAAATACTACATTGTATACAACAGAAAGGTTTGAAATAATAAATCAAAGTTTAGGACCTGCTTTTAAAATTACACAGATTAATGATAAAGATATTTTACAAATTTCAAAAAATACAGAAAATATATTTATTATAGATTCAAATGGTAATATTGGAATACGTAAAACTAATCCTCAATATAGTGTTGATTTGAATGGAACAATAAATGCATCATTTATAAAAGGAAATGGAAACTTAATAAGTAATATAAATTTGTCCGACAAGACTACAAAATATTTACTTGAAGATCCTAGTGGTTCTAACTTATACTACACACCACAACGAGTTGGTATAATAGCTAACGCATCAAATATTCATACTTCAAATTATATTATTATGACATCAAATCTAATAACAAATGATCTAAAAAAGGTTCAAACAGATACAAACTCTTATATTCTAAACACTGCAAATAATATAAATAAAAATATCAATAGTTTATCAACGCAATTATCTCTAACTTCCAATCTGTTAGCTGGTAATACATTGAGATTAAACATATATATGTCAAACTATGTTGAAGAAACATCAAATAATTTAAATTTTACAATAAATAATATTAATAACATAACATCAAATTATATTATAAATACAAGTAATGAGGTTACCCAGCATATATTGTATAGCGAATTAAATTCAAGTAATTATACTGATCTAACAAGTAATTTATTAGCACTTAATATTATAAATACATCTAATTTCATATTGTTTCAAAGTGATAATAATTTAGATTATCTATCAAATACTTCAAATACTATAAGTACAAGAATAACAAATCTTAATACAAATGAAATAAAAGAAGGTAATAATAACTTATATTACACCAATGATAGATTTGATCAAAGACTAATTTCAAAAAATTTGGATAATATAAATCAAGGTACAAGTAATACATTTATAGTTAATAATAATTACAAAGGAAGTCTTAATATTGAAGGAACATTGAGTGCATGTAATCTTATTATAGAAGGTGATACAACTGTTCTAAATACAACCGTATATCAAACAGAAAAATTAGAGATAATGAATAACGGCTCTGGACCTGTGTTGAAAATAACACAAACTGGTAATGAGAATATATTTGAAGCATATGATGACAATAATATTGTATTCAGGATTATAGATGGAGGAAAGATTGGTATAAACAAAGAAAACCCAATTTATGATTTAGATATAAATGGTACAACACAATCGTCGATGTTTAAAGGTGATGGTAGATTATTAACAAATATAAATTTTACTGATAGAAGTACAAGTTTATTAGTAGAAGGTAGTAATCAATATTATACACCAGCACGTGTAGGATTAATAGCAGAAGCATCAAATTTACATTCATCAAATTATACAAAAACAACTTCTAATATAATAATACAACAAGTATTAGAAAAAGACTATAATACAAGTAATTATATAAATATCAATTCTAATATTATAACTAAACATGTACTTGATACTTGCAATTATATTACAACATTTCAATCCTTAAATAATACAAATAACTCAAATTATATATATAGCACCAGTAATATTATCGTTGAACAATTAATAGCTAATAAAATTAATACATCAAATTATCTAAATTCTACGAGTAATAACATTATAAATACAGTACAAAATACATGTAATAATCTTATAAATTTTATTAATTTAACATCGAATATAATAAGACAAAATATATTGTCAACAGATTTGAATGTTTCAAATTATATTAATATCACTAGCAATAATATACTAGTAAAAAACATTAGAGATAACATAAATCAGTCAAATTACACTTTTAATGTATCAAATATTTTAAACAATTACATAAATGTAAAAGATATTAACAATTCTAATTATGTATATAGTACATCAAATTTGATAACTATTAATTTACAATCTTATGATAATAATCAATCGAATAACATCATAATTCGTAATAAACTGTTGGATATAAATATTCAAAATATTATATCATATAGTAATCAAAATTTATCAAATTATGTTTTATCGACATCTAATAAATTATATAATAGTATCAAAAATGTTGAATATAATCAATCAAATTTTTCTCTAAATATTTCAAATATTTTATTAAACAATATTAATATAGTAAATACAAATCAATCTAATTATACTTTTTCAACATCAAACATAATAAGTACATTAGTCAATTTCTATAATAAAAATCTATCAAATTTAATATTAACTAATAACAATAATCAATCAAATTATGTAAAAAGTACATCAAATCTTCTTGCAATATTTTCACAAAGTATCAATAATAATCAATCAAATTATACAAAAAGTATAAATTATTCATTAAGTAATATAATCAATATTAATAATAATAATCAATCAAATTATACATGGAGTACATCTTCAAATATATATATTCATGTTAGAAATCTAGAAAAAGCTGATATTAGTATAAATAATAATATCACTGCTATTCAAAACATTATATTTCAATTAATAAATAATATAAATGAAAATCAAAATAACACATCAAATTATATTTTACATACAAGTAATGTAATAAGTAAACGGGTCACAGATACCAGTAACTTTGTTATATCAGAGATAAAAAATAATAGCAATGTAATCAGCAATAGGATCACAGATACCAGTAACTTTGTTATCACACAAATCACAGATAATAGCAATGTAATAAGCAATAGGATTACGGATACTAGTAACTTTGTTATCACACAAATCACAGATAATAGCAATGTAATCAGCAATAGGATCACAGATACTAGTAACTTTGTTATATCAGAGATAAAACATAATAGCAATGTGATCAGCGATAGGATTACTGATACGAGTAACTTTGTAATATCAGAAATAAAACATAATAGCAATGTAATCAGCAATAGGATCCAAAACTTAACATTAGATCAAATATATAATGGGACAAGTAATAAATATATAATTGACAATAAATATAATGATGATTTATTCATTAAAGGCACCCTTGTAACATGTAATTTGATTGTCGATGGTACATCAACAACTTTGAATACAACAACTTATCAAACAGAACGCCTTGAAATTGTAAGTAGTTCTTTTGGACCAGCGCTAACAATACAACAATATGGAAATTATGATATACTATCATTATATGATGATGATAACATTATTCTAAAGGTATGTGATGGAGGAAATATAGGAATTAATAATAACAATCCTAATTATGCGTTAGATGTGAATGGAACAACATTTTCAACATATTTCATAGGTGACGGGGGATCATTATATAATGTAAATTTTGCAGATAGAACAACTGATTTGCTAATTGAAGGTAGTAATCTATATTACACATCATCACGCGTTGGAATAATAGCAACTGCATCAAATATACATGCATCAAATTTAGTTCATAATGTATCAAATTTATTGAATAATAGAATAACAAATACATCAAATAATTTGGCTAAATTTTCGTTGCAAATATATGATTTGGTTGCATACAAAATTCTAGATGTAACAAATAGATTATATGAAATTACAGAAGAAACATCAAATACATTAGTTTATGCAATAACTAATAACTCAAATATATTTACAACTAGCTTATTTGAAACATCAAATAAACTATTGGAATATAATATTGATACATCAAATAGAATATCATATAATTTATTATATACATCAAATATCATAAGTAATAATTTAACAAACACTTGTAATTATTTATATACAAATATAATTCAAACATCAAATTCATTAATAAAAAATTTATACTCAGCATCAAATGTTTTATACAATGAACTAAATAATACATCAAACATATTACATACATATATATACAATAACATTAATTTAACTTCAAATACACTGACAAATGATATTATTAACACAAGCAATATATTATATAATTATATTTATAATACATCAAATAATATTAATGAAAGATTGGAAAAAGAGGTAAGCCAACTAAATGATAATATACATATAACTTCAAATATAATATTAAATACTTTATTATATACATCAAATGATTTGAATATATCAATAATACTGAGCTCAAATAATCTATATAATAATATAATAAACGTATCAGCAAATTTGGATAACACATCAAATGATCTATATAATAATATACTTAACGTATCAGCAAATTTGCAGAACACATCAAATGATCTATATAATAATATAGTAATCGTGTCAGCAAATTTGGATAACACATCAAATGATCTATATAAAGATATACTTGATATTTCCAAAATTATAGATGTGACATCGAACAATCTATATAATGATATACAAAATGTATCTGTAAGTTTGAATAATACATCAAATGATATATATGAAGATATATTTATTTTATCAAAAATTATAGATGCAACATCAAATGATTTATATCAAGATATTCTTAATGTATCAGTAAACTTGAATACAACATCAAATGATATTTACGAATATATAATAGATATTTCCAGTAATTTTGATAGCAGTATAAAAAATACTTCAAATGAAATATATGATACTATATTTCATATATCTGACATACTTGCTGACGAACTTTCAAATATTTCTAATATAATATATATTACTTCAAACAATTTAGAATTAAACTTAAAATATTCATCCAATGAACTCAATCATTATATAACTAATATTTCAAATTTAACATTGAATATATCAGAACAGTTTCATAATTCAATAGATGAAATAGAAGGAAAAATTAGTAGTACTTCAAATATATATGAAAATTTATTACATGAAAATAATATAAAAATTGACCAAACCTCAAATAATTTAATTCAATCCTTTATATTATCGTCCAACATTTTAATAAATAAAATATATACACTATCTGTTCAGATTGAAAATCAAAAAAACACTACATTAAATTATATAAATACTAAGACAAAACAATTAAGCGACTTGAATGAAAATACATCTAATAAACTATCAATAAATATTACTAATACATCAAATCAGTTATATAATAATATCATTCTTTACAAAAATCAATTAAATGATATTCAATCTTATACGATTAATACATCTAATAAGTTTACAAATGAATTTGATAATGTGTATAATAAAATAATTGTAACTTCAAATACTCTAAACACTTCAATAAAAAATGCATCAAATATTTTTCAAAATATAGAACAGTATGTATTAAGTAATTTACAAATAGTATCAAATAATATAATATATACGTCTAATCAATTAAATAAAATTATCGAACAATCAAGTAACAATCTTGATGTCAAAATAGCAGATACATCAAACATATTACAATTGCATACTATACACATATATGATTTACTTCTAAACAAAATAGTATTATCATCAAATAATTTAGACTTATTAATAAGGAATTCATCAAATGATTTGTATAATATACTGTATAATACAATAAAAAAAGATATAGGAAACGACATATATGTAACATCTAATTTGTTATTAGCAACGTCAAATGCGTTATACAGTTCCTTTTACAGTACATCAAATAAATTTTACAATGATTTATTATCAAACTTGTATAATGATATGGTTGATGTTATTAATTTATCAAATTATGTAAGTACAACAAGCAAAATATTAGATGATAGCATTAAATACACATCAAATATAATTTCAAGAAGGGTAAATACATTAACAGCAGATGAAGTAAAAAATGGAAATGTTAACAGATTTATTGTAAATGATTGTTATGAAAGAGATGTATTATTCAAGAAAAGCTTGTCGGCAACATCAGTTATTTCCAAATCAGTTATAAATTTTGGAGGAATAGACATTTACAATGATACATATAACACCCCATCTCTTTATATTGTACACGATAATGATGCAGATGTTGTTGATATAAATATGAATAATATACATAAATTTATCATATGTAATAATGGCTATATAGGAATAAATACAGGAACACCTGAATTTGATTTTGATGTAAATGGTATATTAAATGCCACGCGATTAAGTGGAGATGGAGGACTTTTAACAAATGTAAATTTATCTGATAAAACGACAGATGATATTCTAGAAGGTACATGTAACTTGTTTTTTAGAGAAGAGAGATTGGATGAAATGATAATGTCAAAATCTCTTGATATGTTTCAATCTGGCTCAAATATGAGTATTATTCGTAATGGAATATATGATGGTTCTCTTTTAATAACTGGACAATTAACAGTAAATAGTCTTAAAGTATTAGATGTTAATGGTGCATATATATCATCAAATACTTCTAATTATGGAAATGGTATATATAATAATAATAATATATCATTAGAAATAATAAGTAATTTAGATTATGATATTAAAAATATATCTAATGTCCTTATTGATACAATAAATAATTTGCATGAAATAGAAATTTCCTCTCTTGATCAAGTAGGAAATGGAACGAGTAATAAATATATTAGAGATAATGTTTATAATTCTTCACTAAATGTTCTTGGAAGGCTTCAAGCAGAATATGTAGGTGGTGATGGTATGTTTATTACGAATGTTAATTTATTAGATAAAACAACAGATGATTTAAAAGAAGGTAGTAAATATTATTATTCAGAAGAACGTTTTAATAACTCAATTCAAAATATAACAACTGATTATATGCAGAATGGTTTCAGTAACCGTTATATTGTAAATGGTATATATGAAGGTGATCTGATAATAACGGGAGATTTAACAGTAAGTAGAGTGAAAATTTTAGATATTTTTGCAAATGTATTAAATAGTAATTACGAGGCAGATTATTATAACAGTTCAAATAGTTATGTGCAATCTTTAGCATCTTTCATAAGAAATATAAATGCAAATCTTGAAAATGAAATGAAATTTTTTGATCATAAATTAAACCTTATAATGACGTGTAATATGGATGAAACTATTCTAGGAATAATTGCAAATGATTCAAATGTATTATTAAATAAATTTAGTGAAACAATAAATTATGTCAATAGTAATGTAGCAATTCTTAGCAATGATGTATACTATAATATAAGTAACTTGATTGATTATGTTAACGAAAATGTAAGTAAAGTGGAATATTACAATTATTATACATTAGATGGTTCAAATATTGAGTATGTAATGAATATCGTAAATTCGTCAAATGAACAAATAGAACAAGAATTAAATAGTACCATAAAAGCATTATCTACTACAAATATTAAAGAAGGTATAAATCTATATTATACACCAAAAAGGGTAGGAGCAATAGCCTATGCGTCAAATTTACATGCTTCTAATTATATAGATAGTAAAGCTAGTATTTTGCATGATAGAATAAACCTTATTACATTAGATGAAATTGCATCAGGATGTAATAATAGTTATATTAGAAATAATGTTTATGACGGCTATCTTATAGTTACAGGTGGTATTATAACAAATAATGTTGTTATTAGCGATTTACAAGATAATGAATTAATGCTATCTTCAAATGCAAAAGAATTATTAGCATCCTCGTCATTTAAAAATAATTCAAATTCATTTATGCAAAATTTAATAAACAAATTAAATATTCAAAATGATATTATTGATAATAATAATGTTATTATTAACATACTAACATCAAACCTAGAGGCTATATTAAACAAAAATAGTAATGTTGAATATGTTATTGATGAACAATTTGCATATTTTTATTCAAATATTGATGAATTGAAAAATAATAATGAAATAATTAATAGTAATATCCTTACATATCAAGAGTTAATATATAATACATCAAATAAATTAGAACTATTTGCAAGTAATGTTGAAAGGTCTATAAATGATATTTGTTTATTAAAATTAAATAGCAATAATGATATATCGATTGATAACATAAATAGTAATTTGAATATAGCAATATATAATATTCAAAGTAATGTTGATATATCGATTGATAACATAAATAGTAATTTAAATGTAGCAATATATAATATTCAAAGTAATGTTGATATATCGATTGATAACATAAATAGTAATTTAAATGTAGCAATATATAATATTCAAAGTAATGTTGATATATCGATTGATAACATAAATAATAATTTAATAGCATATACAAGTATAGTTGATAGTAACATATTTAAAATAAATGATTTGCAAAATGAAAATAAAATACAACAAGAACAAATAAATGTTCTTTCAAGTAATTTGCAATACAGTGTACAATATTTACAATATTTAGAGAGTTTAAATACTATACAGCAAAATGATAATATTAAAAAACAGCAAGAAATTAATATTCTTTCAAGTAATTTTGAAGCATCGCAATTTAGAATACAGTCATTAGAAAGTATAAGTATCTTGCAACAAAATGAAATAACAAGATTAAATTCGTACATAGAGACAATATTTAATAAACTTGATAGTATTGAAAATCTACCTTTAATTACAGAGCAAATAACTACAAACAATACAGAAAAACTTACATCATATATTAATAATGAAATTTTACAAAAGGTTAATTTAATTGAAATAGAATTATTAGCTATTATTGATTTACCGACTACTGAAAACTATACAGATTACATAGATTTAAATTTATTAAATTATTCTATAAATGATATGAATACTGTTAATTTAAATATTCAAATTGTACTTGATAAAGTATTAAATCTAGAACAAGATGTATATTCATTATTTGAATTTTCTTCATCGCCATATATACCATCTAACAATATACCTTTTATATATTATACATCAAACATAGATGAAAATGAAAAACTAAATATGATTACATCTAACATTCAAACAATCAAATATAAAATTAATAGATTAAGGGCGTACATTGACGAAACATTTATCTTTTCATCTTAAATATTATGAATTATTAGGTAATTCTTGAATATTGTCTTCATCAAAATCATTTTCAGAGTTATCATATGATATTTCATCATTTTTAGTTTGTGTATATTTGTCATCATATTTATTTGTAATATTCTCATTTAACTTATCAATAAGATTAATTCTTATTTTTTTATCCAAGTTATAATATTGGTTATCAATGAATGTATTATATAATTTTTGTAAAAACTGGAACATCATTTATGTGATATTACATATAAAAATAATCATTTTTTAATAGATTTCTGCAAAATATTGCGGACTTTGTTTTTTATAGATAGTAGCTGTGAATACTCTCCCTTTATAAATTTCAATATTTAAGCTATCACCATCATTTATTTCAACACATCCTATATTATCATCACAGTCCATATTACGATGTTTAATTGGTATTCTCATCATATTATTTTTATCTGTAGCAGTATAATAGTTCCATCTATCTCTATTATTATTTACTCTTTTAGCCAAAAGTGGTAATATAATAGGTTCTTTATCAGTTTCATTTGCTGTTAATATACCTATCTGTTGATAATCCTGATTATTATATTCTGGCAACTTATTTGGATGTATGATTAGATCATTATTATTTTGACTATTTTTCATATTAACAACAGGGAGTGGACATACACATTCTTTTTCAACTGTCTTTATGATAACTTTTTCATTTGTAATTGGATTAACAAAACTATAAACTAAATAACAAATTATGATAAATAGTAATAATAATAAAAATGCAATTATTATATGTAAATGATTATTTGACTGATTGATTTTGGATATCATTTTTATTTAACTATAATAAAAGATTTTTTGTTAAATTACATTTGAGATTTAAGTGCAATAAATTCTTTTTTGAGTTCATCTAATTCTCTTCTAAAATCATGAATATAATTCATTTCATGTATTATATCTTTTATTTCACTTATTTCATTTTTTAATTCTTTTATTGCTTCTACAAATACAGGTGCTAATCTTTCGTATGATAATGTAAGATAATTCTCTCCAGATTTAGATATTAATTCTGGTTTAGAATCAAATGATGAAATATTACTTCTATCAAATGGAGCTAAAGATACAATTTCAGGAAGAACATCATTTACATCTTGTGCACTTAAACCTATTTCTATTTTATCTTCTGTAAATCCATAATTATTTGCTAATTCGTTAGCTTTATAATAAAATCCATTTAATTTTTCAATTATTTTAAGAGGTTCTTTAATATCATTTATTTTTGTTTTTAATCGCATATCGGAATAATATGCACTTACATTTCCGGTAGCAATAATATCACCTACAACATGTAATTTTGAAGCAGGTGTCGTTGTATTTATTCCAACATTCCCACTACTATTTATAAAAATATGAGAAGAATAACCACCATTTGCTTGTAATATTAAATTTTTACCACCACCTGCCCTTAGAACTGTATCACCAATAGAAGCAGATGTAGAGTAAGCCCCTGCAACAGCAGCCCATCCTAATGTTCCTTCATTATTCAACATAAAACTGACATTACCTCCAGATGGATTAATATTTACATTACCACCAGATACTTCTAATTTACTACCTGGGTTAGTAATTCCTATACCCACACTGCCAGAATTATAATAAATATTTGTTCCTGATGTAGTCCATTGTGAAGAACCACCTGTAAATGCTGTCCCATTCACATTCAAAGAAGTGCAATTAAATGAACCATTTACATCTAATTTATAAGCAGGTGTCGTTGTATTTATTCCAACATTTCCACTACCTGCTACCACACTGGGTACAATACTTATATGCCCATTGTTTGTTGTTATACCCATGTTCCCGGCATCTGCTTTATATATACTATTAGCAGTATCATTACCATTAACTCTAAATCCATTCATATTTGTATAACCAATGACTTCTAAAGCATAATTCCCATCCCAAACAGCATCTTGCTGTATCCTTACTAATGGTTGAGAATAACCAGACGAAGAACCTTTTATTGTTAATTTTGTATTTGTACTGTATACTACAGAGGTTCCAATACCAACTTTCCCAAGAAACTCAGCATCTAAGTTTGCTTTAAGATTTAAAGAACCACCAACATTCATATCTAATCGTGTTGCACCATCAGTTGCAGTACAATCTACTGTTCCTGTTCCTGATACTATTCTTATAACTTTATTTGTAGTATTTTGTGCTAATTGGGCTGTATCACCTATCCAAAGTTGTCTATTACCTGTTCTATTAACACCACATAAAATAGCAATACCATCAGTACTTGTATTACTTGCTTGATAAAACTCTTGACCAGATAATACTAATCTTGATTGGAATTGTGTTGTACTATATAATTCTATCAATCCTTTGGGATTGGTTATACCTATACCAACATTTCCATCGCTGCGTATTGACATTACATTAAATTCATCGTAACTTACATGTGAGAGATTTATATCTAATCTTGTTCTACTATTTGTACTACTGTTTTCCCATCTACAGAGTTTAAATGAAGCTTTTGCACCAAATGCTTGACCATTTGTTCCCTGTCTACATAAATTCAATGTTTCTTTAGGATCATTTAATACAGTAGTGCTTGTAGGAGTTGGGTGCGTTATAGTTGCAGGTGATAGTGAGTGATCATATGTATTTCTATCAATAACAATAGGATTAATAGTTAATCTTGAAAT
>Ga0129336_10001362_pt1 | contig 14781 bp, 10 predicted proteins | sample CPB6_02_DNA_FD_96878 | JGI IMG/M metagenome (GOLD analysis project Ga0129336, IMG submission 96878) | Freshwater to marine salinity gradient microbial communities from Chesapeake Bay, USA - CPBay_Sum_0.6_0.2_DNA | ecosystem: Environmental > Aquatic > Marine > Coastal | place: USA: Chesapeake...
CCTATGGGCGACGTGGTGCGTTCCTTGCCTACGTGAAGTGCCGGATCTCATCGCCGTAGCCGACGAACTTCAGGGCGCCGGAGTAACGCTAATCGGTGTTGCAGTCGATGACCCATCACCCGGGGCTGCGCAAGTTGAATCATTTCGAAAGAAATACTTTCCAAGTTTTCGAACTTTTGCGCGACAAGGTTCGGAAATAGATGAACTCGCTAGCGTCATCGATCCGGCTTGGAACGAGGTTGTGCCAACAACTTACATCATTGATCGACAAGGAAAAGTTGCCAAGCGTATTCAAGGAAAAAGGAGTGCAGAGGAGTTTAAGGCCGTAATTAAGAAATCTCTGTAAGGACTACTCGTTTGATACGCTCTACCCCTCGCCTACTCACTACGCGTATTAGTAAGCTACTGATCGATAACCTCGAGACTTTGTGTTTGATAACAGGCACGAACAAGCGGTATCGGATTTACACGACGACGGACGAGAGCTTGATTGAAGGTCACTGGGATCTTGATCCGATCGAGTTTGATACCGTCGATGATGAGCGGGTCAAGACCTATCTCATCGAGTTTTTTTGGTTACTTCAGATCAGAATGATCTCCTCGGCCGGCTATCTTTGCTTCCCCATCGCCCAAGCCCCCCCTGTCACAGTTACGAACATTGAACTTGGACCAAGAATTATCGTGCGAGGTCGTCAGTTTTTGAGTTCTTTCTTTAAATTGTTCTAGCTTACGCAAATCCTCACAGGAGACCACCGATGACGAGGCGCTTTTGGAGTTTTCTGGGATCGCTCTGTGTGTTGACGGTTTCATGCACGGCTCCTAGCGAGCGGTTGTTAGCCGATAGCCCGAATTCTGCGCCCACACACGGGCGATCGGAACACAGCGAAAACTATTTGCCTGTGCAGAGACTGTCTGCTGAGGGCAGTCGCGGATCGGGCGTCGACTTGGCGGCAGGCCCTGATGGTACGGTCTGGCTGTTGTGGGCGGAAAAAGGGGCCGCTCAACCAGATCGTGGGCACGCGTCGGCCGACGATCTATACATCGCCGCATGGTCATCGGGCGCGTCCGTCCCGGGTGCGCCCATACGGGTCAACTCACAAGTAGGCGAAGTGAAGTCCTCGGCGCTAAGCAAAGCGCAGGTGGAAGTTGATGACGATGGTAACGTCCACGTGCTTTATGGCGCTAACGGGCGCTCATCAGTCACGGGTAAGGCAGTAATCAACGTTCATTACACGCAGCTGAGAGATGGCGCCTTTTCGACGCCCATCGTGGTGAATTCACCCGCGATGAACGATAACAGCGCCACTTCCCATAGCGACGTGAGCGCTTCGGCAACCTTTGCGGCGCTAGCGGTTTCTCGGGTGGGGCACGTCCATGCTTTTTGGATAGACACTCGCCTCGTGGATCATACCGAGGCGCCTGGTCATCTGTTTGCCGCCAGCTCAATCGATGGTGGAGCAAGTTGGGGCTATGATCGTCCTCTGTTTGATGCGGTCTGTCCTTGTTGTCAACCGGTGGTGGCAGTAAGCGAAGGTCGTGTGTGGATGAGTTCTCGGCAGGTGGATAGAGACGGTTATCGCGACCCCGCCATTCGTTTCTTTGACCCCGATTCGCAGCTCGTGAGCGAACCGGTCCGAGTCGGTAAGGGTCGCTGGAAGATTGAGGGATGTCCGCTGAAGGCAACGGGACTCGCCGTAGACGGCGAGACAGTTTGGGCAAGTTGGTATGGGCAAGCCGAAGAGCCTGCAGGCGTATGGATCGCACAGAGGAAGACATCCGGCTCCCCATTTACCGACGATAGACCTCTGCATCCTTCGGCGGTGGTCTCCGATGCGCCGGTGGTGGTTGCGCGAGGCGGTAAGGTCTGGGCCGCTTGGCATGCCAAGGAAGGGAACAGCCCACGACGGATTTACATTAGTCATCGGCCCGCCGGAGGAGAATTCACTCAGCCCAAGGCAGTATCGTCGCCCAGCGAAGCGGCCAGTTACCCGGCTCTGGCCTTGGCCGGCGACGATTTAGTAGTCGCTTGGCAACAGGGCGATGCCATCGTTGCGACTCGCTTTCCGGCAGTAACACCGTGAAGGGATTGCGCCGACTGATCGGATTAGCCTGCTGCCTGTTTTCAGGTCCGGTCGCAGCGGGGGATTTACTAAACGGTTTCATGACCCTACAGGTTGGTGAGTTCGAGTCCACTCGCCAAGCCAGACTCGATACACGCTACGGTAAAGCTCGGTGGTACATCGTGGAAATTTGGGCTAACCGCCCCGATCCCGAGCGTTGGGTATACGTTGAGAGTTGGATGGAGGGTGCAGAGCGACCCTACCTGCAGCGCATAGTGAGCTTTGTTAAAGACGGTGCCGATGCCGCTGTTATCCGCTCTACCCGCTACCGTCTGCCAAAGTTGCGCGACTGGGTCGGCGCATGGCGTGAACCCGATCGCTTCGACAAGCTCGATCGCCAATCCCTTGAGCTCGTGCCCGGTTGCGACGTGACCTTCACTCAAACCGGGACGGAACGCTTCGAGGGGGGTACTTTGGGGTCGACCTGCGCCAATGATTTTCGGGGTGCAGCCTATACCGTTTCCTTAACGGTGCTCGACAAGTCGGGGCTCGTTAACTGGGATCGGGGCTTCGATTCTGAAGGCAGACAGGTTTGGGGCCCGCGCGAGCAGGGATACCAGCTGCTCCGCTCCGAGAATAGTCAGACGAGGACCTGCGCGGACCCGGTGCGTCTGCTTGTCTGGGGCAGCATTGCTGACCGCGAACGCTTCGCGGCCTACGTTAATGCACTCGCACGCTCCGGTTTATACGCCGAGAACGGCGGCTTTTACGAAGCCCGAACACCGGCTCTAAAAATACTTGAGGGAGAACCGCCCGCGGGACGCGCCGTGCTAATTGCGCAGTTTCCCTGCCAGGCAGCGGTTGAGCGTTTTTGGAACGACCCTCGCTACGCCGAGATCCGCGAACTTCGACAAGGCATAGCAGAGTTCGAAGTGATGGTGTTACCGAGCGTACCTTATGTAGAGAGCTCTCCAAAGTCCTCTCTCCAGTCAGGTGACGAAATATTCTCAAAGAAAAAATGATCCCCCGACGTCCCCCTGGATGTAGTTTCGGTCGGATCTAGAAGCTGCCGATTAGTAGCGTTGGTCGCCTCTAAATCCCGTTTTGACCCTTCGACCCTTCCCGTTCGAGAGTCGTATAGGCTGTGAGTCTGTCTTCGCTGGAGGACTGGGCCCGCTTGGATTCGAACCAAGGACCAAGGGACTAACCTTACGCATCAGAGCCGATTCTAGAACCGTCTGTTTTTCACAAGCCCCAGGCTCTACCGAGTAACTGTTGCGTCTCACTCTAGAAGTTTGAAGAGGATCGAGCATAGAAATCCAGTCAACGTCGATAATCCAACGAGATTTGGGTTAGCAAGATGCGCAGCCTCTGGGAGCATTGCGGCACAGATCATCGTCAGCATCGCTCCCGCTGCAATACCTTCTACAAAAATCAGCGTTCCATGATCAATATGCTCACTAATTGACGCGCCTATCGCTGCTCCTAATCCCGTCATGACAACCAGCGAGCCCCAAAGAAGCAGTATTTTTGTTGCAGACATACCTTGTAGCTTCATTTGCTGTGAGCTAGACAAGGCCTCTGGAAGGTTTGACAGAAATAGACCTGCAATAAGCGTGTAAGGGAGCACCGACCAAAATGTCGGCTCACCTCCGGATAATGTGATGGCGGATACCGCAGCGATCATCGTGCTCCCGATGATGAAGCTCTCGGGAATACCGTCGAGAAGAATCCCCAACCAAATTGCAAACGCAGCGTTCTTATGCTCCGCGTGCCGCGCACCTAGTTCCGTCTGAGTAGGCATTTGCCCGCCGTGATGGATTGCATCGATCGCCAGTGCGGCCCAGCGCTGTTTTTCGAGCGTATTAATCTCCACCGCGTGCTTGTTTTCCTGCAGTCTCGTTGCTGCGAGACTACGAAGTTGCTGCTCAAGTTCCGGAACCTGTTTACGAACGCTATCAAAGTCTTCTGGCGTGAGAAGCATTAGCTCTACGTTAGTTTTAGCCTCACAGTCAGCACTGTATGGTCTCCGTGTGACAAGAGAAATCTCGCCAACAATCTCGCCGTGGCCAAGCACGATCGGTTTCTCGTGATCTGGATGATGTATCTCAAGAGTGCCTTTACGGATCAGGTAAAAACCATGAGACGCTTCACCTCGATTAAATATCGACTCCCCTGCCGTAAAAAATCGCGGTCGTAAGTGATTTAGAACGATTGCCATTTTCTCGGGAGGCAAGTTAAAGAAGACCGGCAGATGCATGATTTCGGCTAGGGCTCGCTCATGAAATGCTTCACGTTCGATGGCCACTTTAGACATCACATAGGCGGTCTTACGCAGGTACCCGCCCTTGGCGTTCACCACTTGATCAAGAAGCACGAAGATCACGCCGCCGCACGCGCATCCCGCAATCAGTGCGAGAAAATGCCCTGATTCGCGGGCACGCTCAATATCGGTAGCCGCTTCGGTGAAGGCTGCAATCGTCGGGGCAACCAGTTCGATCGCTAGTGCAGACAGCAGAGCGCCCGCGCCGAACGCGGCCATCAAGCCGATAACGGTTCTAGAAAGGCGCATTCCGACGCCAATTAGAGAGCCAATCAATAACGACACTGCACTAAGGGCGCCGAGAAGACCCGCCCAGATGACATAGGTGTCCATAGTGACTCCGAGATTACTTAAGGAGAACGCGCAATGCCGCTTTCTCGGCTTCTGGCAAGTTCAACCGCTCGATTTCCGCTATTGCCGTTTCGACGGGGAGCACAGTGCTTGAGGCCTAAGAGGAAATGGTGGCCAGAGTCGGAATCGAACCAACGACACGCGGATTTTCAGAGCGCAGTCGGCAAAAAAACCTTCCGTAATTCAAGTACCTATAGCACTAAAGATTGGGTGCGACACAGGTGCGACAAGCGTCAATATTTCATTTTGACGCCGACTATTTGGGGTATATCGACGGTCGCTCGAGGTCGAGACGCGCTGCAAAGAAGAAAGCCAACAGCGAACATCGGTACCCGGCATGGAAGCTGCGTTCGGATCGGCCGAGCGATTTAGCCGTGAGGTACTCAGCGCGAGTGGGTGACCTGGGCCGGCGTTATTTGGTCTCGATTAAATGAAACGCCGCCCCCTTAAGAGATGCGGTGTCATCAGTGATCAAACGAATGGGGGTATTCCTCATGAGGGTCGAAAAGCGACCCTTATCGGTAAAGCGCTCCAGGAATCCCCCAGAAAGTAAGCGGCTCGATATTCGCGGGAGAATCCCGCCGGCAAGATAGACCCCTCGAAAGCCTCCAAACATCAGCACGGAGTCCCCAGCGAAGTGCCCGAGGATCCTCAAGAAACGATCGATGGCCCACTCGGCAGCCTGGTCATGATCATGAATGGCTCGACGGACAACCTCAGCAGCAACGACAGGGATTTCGGCAGGCAAGGGCGCGCCACTCCGCCCGCACTGAAAGGCATAGAGCCGCGCGATCCCCGCACCACTCAAAATACGCTCGTAAGAAACACGTGGGAATTCGCGGGAAATATAGTCTAGTAACTCTCTCTCGTCTCGGTCTGTCGGCGCAAACGAGATGTGGCCGCCCTCGCTGGGCAGGATGATCCCGCTACTGCAGTGTCGGACCGCAATGCCCAGGCCCGTACCCGGCCCTAGCACGACCTCCGTTCCGATCAGCGCGCCCTCGCCGGCTTGCACCGTCGAGGACGATTTCTCCGGCAGCCCTCCGACAGACAACCCGAGTGCTTCAAAATCATTGACGACCTGCAACCGCTTGAAACCAAACTGCTGCGCCATACTCCGAATCGAGAAGCGCCAGGGAGAGTTCGTAAACGAGATTTCGTCACCCACTACCGCCGAAGCCACTGCGAGACAGGCACCGTCCAGCTCAGTTGGGTTCAATTCCCGCGCTCGAAGATAGGCGTCCATTGCGCTACCGAAGTCCTTGTAATCGGCCACCTCGCGTACTTCGCGATGGAACACTTCCCCGTTTGCAGGTTGGTCGAGAGGATAGCGATAGACTGCAAAACGAGCATTAGTCCCGCCAACATCGCCAACCAGAATGGAGCCAAACTTCTGAAATTGAGCGGCATTCTTGATCTCAAATTCCTCGATCAGTGGCTTCACGACGGCGACCTCGGACGAACCTACTTAGCGCGAGCGGGCTTCGTTGTCGACTTTCTATGGACAAAGCGCGACGGTATCTCCTCGACAGTGCTCGCCAGATCCGCAGAATTCCAGTTCACGATGTCGAGTAACAACGCTGTCGCTCGCTTCGCCATCTGCCGGATGGGCTGCTCGATTGTGGTGAGAGGAGGCCACAACTGCGTCGCGATCGGAATGTCGTCGAAGCCGGCCAAGGATAAATCACGAGGAACGCTTAAGCCCAGATCATGAGCTAACGACAATACGCCGGCAGCCATTTCATCATTGGCAGCGAAAATGGCGGTTGGACGCGTATCTCGGCCCAGTAATTTGCGACCTGCCGCCACACCACAACTAAAGGAGTTGAACCCCTCAATGATCAAGTTCTGATCGAGTGACCCGGACAACTCTGTCATTGCTCGAACGAATCCTGCGGTACGCTTTTGCACAGCCAGGTGGGCAGGATGTCCAGAGACGAAAGCGATCTGTCGATGCCCGAGCTGCAGCAAGTGTCGGGTCATTTCGTATGACGATCGCTCGTCATTCGTTACTACACTCGGAAATGCCTCAAACGGTGTCCCGGGCGCAATGAGCGAAGTTGGGACGCCCTCTTCCGCCAATGCAACCAGTATCGTCTGGTTATCACACAAAGGCGGAGTGAGAATTACCCCGTCGAATCGTCCTTGATGATAGAGCGAAATCACCTCGCGGACTAATTCGTAGGCTGGCGAGCTACGCGGATGCACGATGAGGTCATAGCCTCGTTTTTCGCACTCATCTAATACGCCAGACTGCACGTTCGCGACGTAGTACGCGCAGGGATTATCGTACAGCAGCCCAACCGTGAAGGCCTTACGACTCGCTAGGCTCTTAGCGGCGCGGCTAGGGGTAAATTTCAGTCGTGCGATTGCTTTATTGACCTTGTCGAGCGTCGCCGGACTGACATTCGGTTCGCCGTTGATGACCCGTGAGACCGTTTTGATCGAGACGCGGGCCAAGGCCGCCACGTCTTCGATCGTGACCCGCTCACTCACCGGCCGTCACCGATTTGAGCACGAGACCGTCGATGACTGCGCCATACCTGATACCAGACGAACGTTGGAAATCGACATCGACAATTTACCCGTGGTCGAAAGTAAAGGGATGGTCGTTACTTTACCTATATCCAACCCCGATTTCACAAAGCAGGCTAGATCGATGGAAAGTCTTACCCACTCGTTCCTCGGTGCTCGTCGTAATGCAGCGGTAACGTTGGCCTGAGCGCCGCAAGGATAAGTACAATGCGTCTTGACGAACGTCGCCTGGGTCGGCGGCTGCTCCACCTTGACGTCCATCGCTAAAGCAGCGCCGTTTTTCATCCAACTTGTCATATCCCGTGGCGTTGTCGTCTCAAAGTAAACGAGTCCTTCGCCTCGCCCATTCCAAACAAATTGGCGCGAATCCCCCTGTCGTGCTCGGTCCACGGTCCGTATCGTGACGATCCCCTCGCTGGACGCCCCGTCTGGACCGGTGACGGGCAGACGCCAGTTCCCTCGATCCCCTACGAACAACTGATTCGGCGGGACAGGTCGTCGATCGAAAATTCGTAAAACTCCTACGCTGCCTGATCCGTCGACTGAGGGCTCCGGCAAACGCGCTACGGGCAACTCGCTCATCGTGTACGTCAAACCAAAACCCACCGGGAGCACACGTATTTCATTGACGGCGTCCACCTCACTCAAAGAGCGTGGATACTCGATCGGCCATGCAAAAGACAGGCGGCCCTGAAAATCGAATCTCGGCTTGCCGTGGGTATCACCGATCAGAACATCTGCGATCCCCGCGCCCTCAGAACCCGGCAACCAGGCCGCAACGAACGCGTCAGATAAGTTGATCAGTGGATTCACGAGACGAGGACGTCCGGAGACGAATACCGAGATAACGGGAACCCCTTTGGCACGCATGGTCGCGATGACCTGCGTGACAGCGGAATCGAGCGAGTAGTCGAGTGATGAGATATCCCCCTCACCTTCCGCGTACGGATCCTCGCCCACCACGATCAGCAAGGCATCAGGTGCCGTATCGGCGAAGTCCGCCACATCAGAGCTTGCACTGCCCCCGCCTTGCGTCAGCGAGGTCCGCAATCCGTCGAGAATGCTGGTGGCACCTGGAAAATCAGTCCGCTCATTGCCGCTACCCTGCCAAGTGAGCGTCCAGCCACCAGATTGACGTCCAACGTCGTCCGCCGTGTCACCGATGACCAACAAACGCGCGCTCGAGCGTAGTGGCAAGACGTTGCGCTCGTTCTTGAGCAGCACGAGTGATTTACGGACAGCTTCTCGCGCTAGCGAACGATGTGCTGGCGAACCGATGACTCCGGGCTCTGGGTGGGCTGACTGCAAGCGCCTGCCATCACCCGCCGCGATCATCCCAAACCGTGCCTTGACTCGCAGGATCCGAGTCACCGCATCATCGATTCTCTGTAACGGTATCTGAGCATTACGCACCTGCGACACGATGTTCTGATGCAGGGCGCGCCAGTCCTCGGGAGCCATGATCATGTCTATTCCCGCATTGATTGCCTGCGGGCAACTCGAATTCGTGCACCCGGAAACTTGGCCGATGCCGTTCCAGTCGCTCACTACCAACCCATCGAAGCCCAGTCGATCCTTCAACACGTCGGTAAGCAACCGCCGGTGTCCATGCATCTTTTGACCATTGACGCTATTGAACGAGACCATGACAGTCTGCACTCCCGCTGCGATGGCGGCGTAATACCCTGACGCATGTATGCTTAGGAGTTGCGCGTCGTCGAGCCGAGCGTCGCCTTGATCGATTCCATCGACAGTCCCGCCATCTCCAATGAAGTGTTTTGCGGTAGCAAGCACTCGGTCGGTTTTAAGAAACTGCTCAGTCTGCGGTGCCCCCTGCAACCCCTTGACATAAGCTTCAGCAAATCGACCCACAATGGCCGGATCGGATGAAAAACTTTCGTAGGTTCGCCCCCAACGAATATCCCGAGCTACGGCCACCGTCGGCGCGAAGGCCCAGTGAATTCCCGTGGCACTAACTTCTCTTGCTGTGGCTTCGGCAATCCGTTGGGCAAGTTGAATGTCACCGCTTGCGCCGATACCGATGTTGTGAGGAAAGAGCGTGGCACCGAAGACGTTATTATGACCGTGGACCGCATCGGTACCCCACAACAGCGGGATAGAAACGCCGCCACGCTCACGCATCGCCCGATTAAATTCACCGGCGAGTGTCGCCCACCGATCTGGCGAAGCACGCTTATCGCGCCCCGGGAAGCTCCCGCCACCATTGAGCACCGAACCAAGCCCATAACGGGCAGCCTCGGAAGGCGAGACGTACTGAATCTCGGCTTGGATCATCTGCCCGACCTTCTCTTCTAAGGACATCGAAGCGAGGATCTCGGCTACACGGACTTCGAGCGCTGGATCTTTGGGTACGCCAGCTTCAGCGGCCGGCCACGACGAGGAGTCGGACTCCTGGGCCGATGCATAAGGCAAAGGCCACAGGAATCCGAGCAGGCCGATTAAACCAGCCACACGACGGTACATACCCCCTCCTCACCCAGCCGCGTCAGGACTCTAATTGGATCAGAAGTCCTTCCGGAGCTTTATTCCGTACGTTCGCGGCGGGAAGAAGCTGGACCGCACATATCCGGGACCACCATCGCCCCAGCTACGAACCAACTCATCAGTCGCGTTGTAGACATAGAGCTCAGCGCCCCATCGTGAACGCTCGTTGATCAGTCGCAGCGCGGCATTCATCGTGGTGAATGCTTCCTGACCGGTATGGAATGGTCCTTCATCGAAATTGTTGTCGCTGAAGAACATTTCGCTCTGCCAATGCGCTGAGATGTATGGGCTGAGACGTAAACCCTTACCGAGCTGCCAGTTGTGCTCGATACTCACAGTCGCTGCGAACTCGGGCGACCACGGCAGCTTGTTACCAGTGAAATCCGTGGGTCGTCGTAATGAGTTATCACCCCGAATCTGTGTGGGATCCTCGGCCGGGCAACGGGTCAGTCCGAGATATGCACGCTCGAAACAGAACCACCCGTCATCCGCGCCTGGGAGGTTGGTGATCTTCGCATCTAGCCACGTCGCCCAACCGACCACCCGACCGCCTTCCCAGGCGAGCCAGTCGAACTCAAGCTCGAGCCCGTTGATCTCGGCCTCGGCGATGTTGGTAGTTAGCAGCGTCCCGATGTCTCGGTTGCTGCTAGCCGACTTGCCGACGACAGCCCACAACGTTCGCTGCATATCGTCATACTTCGTGTGGAAGGCGTTACCCAACAGATTGAGCTTGCCGTCGAGTAGGCGAGCCTTGAATCCAACTTCGAAGTTGGTTGCCTCCTCGGGGTCATACGGGAAGGCCGTAACGTTTCCGCATTCACAGGTGTCGACCTTGTCACCAAATCCACCCGCCTTGAAGCCGGTTGCGATATTTCCGAATACGAACAAGTTGTCGTTAACCTGGTGATCGAAACCGACTTTCCAGGTTCCCTTGCTCCACTTGGCGGAATAAGTGTTATCCGTTCCAGGGATGCGATCAGGGAAATTCTCCGCAAGTGAGCCCATCAAATTGCTGAGAGCATTCGACTGATACATGCCACCTGAGGTTGCCCAGTTGGGAACGATTCCGATGAGATCCCAACTCTCGTGCCAGAACGTGTTACCGGGATCCCAGGTCGCGGGATTGACCCAATAGCCGATTGAAACGTGGTTAGAACCACCCTGATCACTCTTTTCGTCCCAGGTGTACCGATAGCCCAAAGTCACATTAGTACGCTCAGAGATCGCGTAGTCGAGCTGACCGAACAGCGCCTTCGACTCCACTTCGCGGTCGGGCTGCACGAACGACTGCCCAAGCGGCCGCGGGGAACCGCAGCACCACGGGATTTCCACATCGAAACGAATGGCGTTCTCCTCCGCCAGATAGAAAGCTCCAGCTACCCAGCTCAACGGGCCTTCCCCCTGAGATTTGACCTGCAACTCGGATACCAGAGACTCATAATCAGACCAACGAGTAGTGAGCTGGAGGTCTTCGAAAGGCATCAGAGCATATGGTGCGAACCCCGCATTGATGATGGCCTGAGGATTCCGAATCAGCAGACCGCCACCACAGCAAAGACGATTGATTCCATATGCCGGATGATCCGGATCCGCGAAGAAACCACCGTCACCGTCGTAAGCCTGGTAACGACTCTCGTTCGACCGAGCGATCCGATGCTCAATGACAATTGAATCGCTGAGGGAATAAACCAATTCCGATCGAAGGGAATTGATCGACATATCCAGCTCGCCGGGCACATTGACCGAGGCGTACCACTGCGGGTGATCACAGGCAAAGAACGTACCTGCCGCCTTCTCGCAATCCTTCAACGAGATCGAGCCGGCTCCGCGATCTTTGTAATGCTCGTAGCTCAGCAACCAATCCAATCGCTCCGATGGCGTCCAGCGCGCACTAACACGCCCCGCCCATCGATCCGCATTGCCATATGCATCCGAAGCGCTAACCTCGCGGTTACGCCGCTGGTCGGTGTTGGGGATACCATCAGCGGGCACATCAAACGGACCGGTGGTACTTCCATCACCGTTGGTGTCCCACGCGAGATCAAAGGTATCCATCCGTTGATCTAGATAACTGTCTGCCTTATCAATCATGAAGGACGCGCGAAGCGCCAGCGAGTCACTAATCGGGACGTTCAACCAGCCGCGTCCAAGCCGATGTTGGTAGTTCCCAAGCTCGACTTCAGCATTTCCTGCAAATCCATCGACATTCGGACGCGCCGTAATGACATTGATCGCGCCGGCGGTCGAGTTTCTTCCGAACAAGGTCCCCTGAGGACCACGGAGGATCTCGATCCGCTCGACGTCATGAAGCAATGCCATCCCGCTTTGCGGGCGCGGTGTATACATCCCGTCGATATGGATTCCGACGGTTGGATCGCCGAGCTCGGTGAAGTTATTCGATGTGATGCCACGAACGGTGATTTGAACCCCCGAATCGGAGGGTGAAAAACCGATCTGCATATTCGGAACGAGAGCCCCCAAATCTCGTACATCTTGGACGCCATCGCGATCCAATTGCTCCTGGCTGAAAGCGGAAACCGCTACAGGAGTGACCATCAGCGCCGTGCTCTTCTTGGTCGCCGTCACAACGATTTCTTCTAATTGATTGGCGGACGTCGTTTGGGAATTAGCGCTTACTGCAGCGAACAACGCCACCGGGACCGCCAGAACCACTCCGGCGACTGTTCTTTTTTTACCCATCACACCCCCCCTTAGGGTTATTGGATTGCACCCGTATACCCACGATTGACAACGTTGTCAATCTTTGGGAAACCCAGATAATCCCCGCTCTTAAATCGAGCGCTCGAGACGGTGCAATTCGTGATTAAACCGCCCGTTCTACCGATTTTTCGCGAACGTGCCTATAGATGGGAAATAGGCTAGTCTCGACGCTTCTTCGGTGACAACGGTGTCATCTACAACGTACATTTTCAGGGGTAGCCTGGAGGGTCCGCCAAGTGTCCAACCCACAATCTCAAAAACAGTTCGCCAGCGGTGCGGTCCAGGACGGCCCTCAGGCGTTCCATGCCCCCTACCTACCCGGCTTCGTGATGGCGCTATTCTTCATTTTCGGCGGCATCACCTCTCTCAATGACGTCATTATCCCGAAGCTTAAAGAGCTGTTCACGCTCAACTACACGCAAGCGATGCTGGTGCAGTTTTGCTTCTTCACCGCTTATGCGGTCATCGGCATTCCCGGGGCCCGCATCGTCAAGAAAGTCGGATATATGCGCGGTGCCGTGATCGGTCTATTGACGATGATGCTTGGATGCCTGCTGTTCATCCCTGCCTCAATCAGTGCCCGTTACGAGTTGTTTCTGTTTGCACTGTTTGTGCTAGCCAGCGGCGTAGTTATTGTCCAAGTCGTCTCGAATCCACTCATCTCGATGCTGGGACCAGAGCGCACAGCTCACAGTCGACTCACCTTCGCTCAAGCGTTTAATTCGCTAGGCACAACTTTATTCCCCTACTTCGGCTCTATCCTGATTCTAGGGGGCTTGGCTTCGGTCAGCGCCAGTCAGTTAAGCGGTGACGAACTCCGAGCCTACCGCGTAGCAGAAACTGAGGCTATCGTCGTCGGTTATTCCTCATTAGCGATCGCCATAACGGTAGTCGCATTGGTGGTCTGGCGATTCCGTAACGCTGTGACCACCGAAAAACATGAGGACGGATCGTTTTTTGCCGGGCTCGATTTACTCAAGCGACCTCGGTTCGGATTTGGTGCAGCGTGTATCTTTCTCTATGTCGGCGCTGAAGTTGCTATCGGCTCACTGATCGTCAATTACCTGACACAACAACACACCTTAGGGGTCGATGAGGTTTCCGCCGGTAAATTGGTAGGCCTGTACTGGGGCGGCGCCATGATCGGGCGATTCGCAGGATCCCTTTTGTTGCGTATCGCAAGCCCTGGCAAGTTACTGGCCTTGTTCGCCTTCGGAGCGATCCTTTTGTTGGCCTGCTCCTCGCTGTCTACCGGGAAGCTGGCAGGATATTCCCTGCTCGCAATCGGATTAATGAACTCCATCATGTTCCCGACGATATTCACTCTCGCTTCGGAGGGGCTCGGCTCGCGAGCAGCAGATGGCTCCGGGATTATTAACGTGGCTATTTTCGGCGGCGCCGTGATTCCGCTGCTCACCGGGGCGCTCGCCGACCTCAGCGGCAGCTTGTCCATCGCGCTAGCGCTCCCGGCTGTGTGCTACGTGATTATCGCGTATTTCGGATGGTTCAGTCGGCGCCCTCATGATGCATCCGCGTAGTAGGCCCGAGGCGATTTCCCGGTGAGCGCAACGCGTATCCCTATCGCACCCCTGTATTTGGAAACGCCGCGCGACGCTACGGGAGCGGACGTCGCTGAGAAAATCGAAATCTTTGCCTACGGTCAAGGCGGCATCACGAAGAGCTTCTTAAGCGATTGCTACGACGAGATTCGCGGCACGCTGACTCAATACCATTGGCCACAAATCACTTACGCGTTCCTAAATTCCGTGCGTAAGAAAATGTGTATGTAACTATCGCGTTTTTGACATCGAGAATTCTATGAGTCTATTTCTGCAAGACGCGGCTTTCCTAAGCGATTAGGAGGTTATATCCTCAAAATTCCACTTTCAGGCTAGTTTCACGAGATGCGTCAAAGTACTTTTGGACAGTCTTGTAAGACACAACAAGTATTGTTTCCGCCTCTACCGGAAGCGAGACTGTCACGCTAGAGACAGGTTCCGATGCGATCGCATCAACGTGGATCTCTGAACTCTGCGGGTGGCTATGAACTCCTCCTCCGACAACGGCACCCATCGCGAACTGCTGTATCTCAGAACGTAGTCGCTCTAGCGATCCCCAACGCCAATTACGAAGTACGAGCTGCTTTGCTTGTTGATCGACTAGAACAATTTGAGAGGACAGTCTTTCTCTAGCGCGCTCGATTACATCATCGAATTGCTTTCGTTCTATCGCCGCCATTGAAACCGCGAACTCAAGCGTTGAAACATCGGGCGCTAAAAATCGACC
>Ga0129336_10001363_pt1 | contig 14767 bp, 26 predicted proteins | sample CPB6_02_DNA_FD_96878 | JGI IMG/M metagenome (GOLD analysis project Ga0129336, IMG submission 96878) | Freshwater to marine salinity gradient microbial communities from Chesapeake Bay, USA - CPBay_Sum_0.6_0.2_DNA | ecosystem: Environmental > Aquatic > Marine > Coastal | place: USA: Chesapeake...
CCAACCAACTGCTCCAGCTCATCGACATCGCCGTGAAGGCGGGCGGAATCCAGAACGCTAAGGTCGGACTGCCGCTCGTCGAAATTATCATCCAAGCCGCTCAACCTAAGCCCGAATGAAGAACTGGAAAACAACCGCTGGCGGCGTTGCCGTCTTGCTCGCCGCTCTCTCGGTCGGCATCAAGCAGATCATTGCGGGAGACATTCCTAACGCCATCGCTGCGATTACCGCTGGTGCTGGTGCAATGTTCACCGCTCTTAAAGCTCAAGACGCGCAACCGGAGGACAAGAAGTGAAAGACACGCTGCGAGAACTCGGAATCAACATCGGGCTTCTTGTGGCTGGCTTCGCTGGAAGCCTCCTGACCGTCAAACGTGACGGCCATAAGGATTGGTTCACTACGGTGACTAGCCTCTTAGCCGGTACTCTGTCGGCCAATTACCTCACTCCTCTTGTGGTCGATGCCTTCAAGATGCAGAACAGCAACACCCAATACGCAGCAGCCTTCATCATGGGCTTCTTGGGATTGCATGGCGTCGAATACGTCATTGATCGCTTCCGCAAAAAGTGAAGCCAGATACCATCATCAACATGATCGCCAACGGTGTTCTCACCGCTGGCGTTTCATGTTTTATGATCCTGCTTTACCGGACGGAAGGCGTGACTCAGCGGTGGCCCATTGTCGGCAATGCGTTCCTTCGGCTGTCGTTGACCGCAACCGCTGCCGGCGCGCTGTTCAACTGCCTGACTGCATCCACGCCACCGCCGTCTGAAATCCTGCTCAATTGTGGACTCGCTGGCCTCTTCGTTTGGGCTGTGATTTTCCACTCAAAGCTCATCAAGAAGGATCTGCATGGACCCACTAACAAGCATCACTCAGGGATTGATGCGAGCCGCTCTGGACAAGTTGCTGGAGCAGAAGGATCAAACGAGTGAAGACGGCATGGCCGACAAATCTCTTGCCGCTCGTCTTGCCGCTCGCGTTGATGCTTCCGGCTTGCACACCGACCCGAGTGGTTCTGGTTCCGGCGGGGACTCCGGTGCGTCTGGCGGAGCCGATAAAAGCTCACGTTTGGGCTAAAGACTCCGAAGGGAAAGTCATCAAAAGCCGAAACAAAGTGACGATTCCCGAAGGTTGGTACGCATTGCCGAAGGACTGATATGTCACAACAAGTCATCAACACCGGATCAACCGCCAACGACAACACAGGCGACACGCTCCGCACTAGCTGGCAGAAGGCCAACGCCAACTTTGATGAGATTTATGCGGCATTGCCGCTGACCGCTCCGTCAACGTGGGTTCCGACTCTCGTTGATTCCGGCGGTGGGAGGACGTTTGCCTTCACGGTCAACACCGCTCGCCATACCAGCATCGGCTTTGTAATTACTTTCACGGTTGATCTGACGATCAATTCCGTGAGCGGGAGTTCCACCGGAAACCTCCGCTTGGGATTGCCGGATGCGGTGACATACGATGCCGCAGTCTCGCTGTGGCTGACAAATGGAACCAATCAAGCCAAGACTGCTCTGATTGGAAAAGTCATCGGCGGGACTAGCTACTGCGAACTCTCAGCGTTTGAGACCGGCACGACCTCCAGTCTCGGCGGTCATCTTCAAGCGACTTCACGGCTCGTTGTCTCCGGTGTCTACTTCACAGCGTGAACCTGATTGCAACCAGCCTCCAGCTCGGGATGAGCGTCCTACAGGGGGCGATGGGAAATCCGTCGTTCATCTGGCAGGGTCAGCTTGTCCGCTGCCTTCCGGCTGCAATCACGGACACAAACTCAGTCATCTCCGGCGGCTTCCAAGACAATGTTCAAGCGCGTATCTTGGTCAAGTTCTCGGACTGGCGTCTTGCTGACAGCACTTTGGTCACCGTGGACGCGACTGTGTGGAGTGCGGATGTTGGGTCAAACGCCGACCGGCTCTTGCAGGAGAACGGAAGCCTTATCTTGCAGGAAAACACCGACCGATTGCTAACGACCTTCGGCAGAATGATTCCGGTGGTTGGCCGTCTAGTCACCTATGATGGACGCCAACTTCGGATAATGTCCGCCAAGCGCGATGGCTCGGGCGCTTACTACGCGCTTGAGCTTGGGGCCAAGACCAAATGAGGCCCACGATCACGGTTGACACTCGAAACTTCGACGCTGCGTGGAGGATCTATCTCGCGCAGAGCAGACGCTCATTGTCTGAGGCAATCAACTCGCGGACGTTTTTCTTGATGCTGCGGATGTACATCTTGCTTCCGCCCAAGAGTCCGCAAGCCGCTCGGAACAGGGTTCTTGATTACTTCAATCGACCGATTGGTGAGGCTCGCATTGATAGGAGGACCGGAAAACGTGTCGGAAGGTCTCGGCAACTCCGGTTGGTCCATCTGATCGCTCAAGCCAAGAACCGGAAGGAAGGCAAGCCGGGACTGTACGGCAGAGAGATGAGGCTTGCCGCTGCGAGCCTGCGGCGTCGCGCTGCTGGCAGCGTTGGTTATCTCAAGAGCGCCGTCGTCAAAGCCATCAAGAAGCTGTCTCCGAGCTTTCAGCAATTCGGCGGCACCCGACGAGCAAAGAAGGGCTCCGCTCAAGTGCGGATCGTTTCCGGCAATCAAGCTCTCATCAATCTGGCGAACCAATACGGATTGCCGCAAGAGAACGTCTCTGTGCATCGCGGGAGCAGCGCCTACGCATATTGGGCGCGGCCTTCGATCAATCCATACACTCACGTTCGCATGAACATTGGACTTGCGGACAATCAGATCGGCAACGTCGAGTCGATCTACTCAAAGGCGATGCAAAAAGCCTACGATGACGAAGCGCGTGAAATGTCTCTGCACATTCAAGCGAAACTGGAACAAGCCGCTGATGGGCTTGAGAAACTTGGAGTTGTCGTCAAATGAACGCCGTCGCACTTAGAGCCGAGAGAGCGTTGGCCGATTGGCTGGCGGCTCAAGACTGGAGCGCATCCGGCACCGGAACTCCGACCTGTTTGACGAGCTACGGTCACGGTGCTTTTGCTGACTTTGACCGCGAAGATGAGATGCCGGATTTTCCACGGATCATTGTGAGAGCATCGTCCACGGTTCCGGTTCATCCGATTGATCGGACTTGCGAGATCGACCTGTCTGCGGTGTTGCAGATTTCGGCTGATGACACGACCGAGAACAATCTGCTCAAGACCGTTCAAGTCTTTGAGGACTTGCTCCAATATCTGTTTGTTGACGATAACGTCAGCGAATTGAGTGCTGGCGATGACAGCCCATATGGCGGCTTTGATGCTCAGTTCGCGGTTCCTGTAGATTTTGGCGTGAGTGATACAAGCGAAAGGGCTAGAACATTCACGCGCACCATGACACTTTTCGCAGCAGCAAACTCGTAAAACACAACCAACATGGCTACTTCAAAAGGACTCGGACTAGTCTATGGTTCTAAGGGAACCATCCGTCTTTACAATCAAACTGGCGCGGCTCCCGGCACGGCGCTTTCTGGCGTCATCACGACCATTGAGAGCTACGATGTCACGCATGAAGCGGACGTTGAGCAGATCAAGAACTCTGCCGGTGAGGTCGTCGCTCAGGTCTCCGCCAATGAGCGCATCAGCCTCAACGTGACGTTTATTCCGTCAGGTACTGACTTTGCCGCCGCAAAGACGGCTGCGAGCCTTCCTGCCGTCAACGGGTATGTCACGATTGCTTCGACCGATGCGACCACATACGGTGGTGTTTCGCTTGATGGTGATTACGTTTATTCCGGCGGCGGCAGCGTCAAGTTCACCTCTTCCGGCAAATGCATGGTGACCATCACCGTGACCAAGTATCCTTCGCTCGGTGGAACCGCTACCGTGTTCACGCTGTAATCTGTGTCAGATCTTGCAAAGATTCTCGCAGAGACCGGACCTCAAGCGCCTTTGGTGCTTGGGGTTCAGCTTGTGCCATACACGCTCGGTCACGCGATAGTCCTGCAACGTCTCCGCTCTCCATATGTGTTGGGCGGACAGATTACTCCAAACGATCTGGTGGAGGCTGTTGTCGTTTGCTCTCAGCCTCCGCTTGAGTCGATCAAATCAATCAAGTCCGTCTGGCGTGATCTTGCTCTATGGTTGTGGGGCAAGCGCATTGCCAGACTCGATTTATTGAAGGAATCACAGACCTTTCAACTGTGGCTGAACGAGCAGTCAACCGCTCCGGAGGTCTTGATGGAAAGCGGCAAGCAGTCGAAGAGGCCAGCGATGCCATGGCCCGAGCGAGTGCTTGTCGGATGCGTCAACATAGGTATTGATGCCGACGACGCTATCAAACTACCAATTGGGGATGCTGAACGCTTGATCTTGACCCATGCGGAAATGCATGGTCAGGCCGAGCTTTGGGACGACAACGCCGAAGCCATTTGGCAGAGCCAGAGAGACAACTGACATGGGCATACTCTCAATGCTGTTCAAGATCGGCGTGGATTCGACTGCATTTGAGTTGAGTCTCAAGCGGATGCAGTCGCTTGGAGAGAAGTTCGGAAACAGCTTCAAGTCAGCGGTGACCAGCCGTCTCGGACAAGCCCTATCGGTTGGTGCTGTCTATGGTTTCACTCGTAGCGTTGTAAACGCTGCCGATCAGATTGGAGACCTGTCTGAGCAGCTCAACATCACGACCGATGATGTTCAAAGGCTGCAAATCTTAGCAGGTCAAACCGGAGTCAGCTTTGAGAAGTTTGCGTCCATTCTTGAGAGGACAAGCAAAGCCAGACTTGAAGCTTTGAGTGGTGACACTCAACAGATAAACACCTTTGCCGCTCTTGGTCAGTCAATCTCTGATCTAAGCAACCGACAGATGACCAATTTTGAATTGGCTCTGAAGGTGACAGAAGCCTACAGGCAATCTGGTCAATCCGCTCAAACGACGGCAGCGATCACCGATCTGTACGGAATCAAATTGAGAGCGGCTGCGGCTGCGTTGGCTGATTATCAGTCAACGGCTGACAAAGAACTGATCTCGGAAGACACCATCAAGAGCTTATCCAAGAGCAACGACCTTTTGGACGAGCAATGGAGACGACTCAAAGCGTTGAGTTCTCCTGCTATTGCTCAGGGTCTAAAAGTCACCGCAGATGCGCTGGAAAAGGTGATCCAAGCGCCGACTGAAAGTGAGAAACAGTTAGCCGCTCAGATCTACGCAAGTGGAGGAACGATTGGGGCCGACACCGGATCTTTGCTGACCGCTGCGATGTCTGGAAAGCTAAAGCTTCCGCAAACTCCAGATGAAAAAAAGGCTGGAAAGCCTCCCGCAGAGGTTGATCTCCCTGCTTTGATTTACGGTCTGACAAAAGGCGACAGATTCACTCTCGGTGGAGCCTCTGATCCGCTCGCAAAGATCGGTGGATTTACCGGATTCCAGACCGCACAGGATTCACTCATCAAGCAAGCGGTCGAACAAACGTTGCAGTTGAAGGTGATTTCACAGAACACCAAGAGGACCGCAGACACGCTGGTTGATTGATATGGCAACGATCAAAACATCAACGCTGTTTCCGGTTCGGATTGGTACGCCAGTACCAGAGCCAGTATTCTACAGTTCAATCGGCGGTCTTGCTTACACAGAAGTAAGTAGGCAATACCAGAATGGGGATGGGACTGGCCGTTACATTACCTTCAAGTATCGCGGCAGCAAAGATGCTCTTAGAGCGGCTTCTGCGGATTGGGTTGCCGCTGGTGGCAAGTATCAGATCAACGAAGACGGGCCGTATTCCGAAGCGACTGTCACTTTTGCTGGCTCTCAAATTGATCCAAACAATCCGACCGCTCCTGTAGTTCCAGAAGAAGAGGAGCCATCGACTCGGTTTGAGTTCCGGACGGAATATCTCGACGCATCGTTATTTGCGCTCCCGTATGTCAGAGCGGAAGCGAAAAAGTGGGTTCAGACATATTCAACAATCAACATAACAGAGGCTGACTACTATGCAGCGATCAAGCTTGCAGGTGAAGATCCGAAAAATAACAAGCTGAATCAAGTCACCGTGGGCGGGGTGACTACACCGGCAAACATATTTCCAGAAAGCCAATTTCCGCTTGCTCATCAACTTGTTGTCAAGTTTTCCAGAGGCCAAGACTCATTCCAAACCAGTCGCGTCAGCCTGACTCGGATCTCGTCCTTCTCGGCTCGTAACGGTCTTCCGGCAACACCGCCGATCATTTCAGCGGTCTATTCCGGTGACATTCTGGCTGCTCGCAACGGCTTTCCGGAGTCCGTCCGTCTGGTGATGCCGAGACCTCCGTTTGATCCAAACCTTACACCTGATGGCACCGTCTGGTCTTGGCTAAAGACCAACGATTCAACTTCGTTGCTCATCAAGACAAACCAAGTCGAACGCAACGAAACTTGGACGTTTGCCGCTTGGGATCTTTTCGCATATCCTTACAACCCCACAACCTAACACAACATGGCTGACGAAATCCAGATGACCGCTCGCCTCTATGCGAGCAAGAACGGCGCGTATCTTCCCGCCGTTACCTACACCAAAAGCGCAACGATGGTTGGCACCGATATGGGCAGCCAGACCCAACTCATCGGCACCGGAGCTTCTGAGATTCTGGATGTTCCTGTTGATGTCACTAGTCCTTACAAGCTGCTGATTTCCAACCTCGACTCCACCAACTACGTTGAGCTGTCGTTTACGAGCGGCTTCGCTGCCGGTGCTGGAACCATGCGATTGCCGGCTGGTGAAACCATGTTGGTGCCGTACATCAATACGTCGCTGTATTTGATCGCCAACACGTCGAACGTGACGATTCAAGCGACCTTCTGCGAGATCTAACCTAACGACCTATGGCAAACGAGATCGAAATGTCTGCTCGGCTCTATGCCGCAAAAGATGGGGCGAGCATCAATCCGCAGACATGGACCGCTGTCGTCAACATGACGGGGCGAGACATGGGACAGCAGACGCAGGACGTTGGGACTACGCAGGAAACGCTGGATCTAACCGCTGATCTTGCGACTCCTTACAAAGTCTTGATTTACAACATGGACCTTCAAAACAGCGTGAAGGTCGGCACGGCTTCACCGTTTGAGTTTGAGATCCCGCCGCGAGAGTTCATTTTGCTGCCAAGAGTCAATGCGACGTTGTACGTCATGGCTTTGAACAGCACCTGCAAAATCTTTGCTCAGTTCTGTGAAATCTAATGGCTGTCTCGCTACCAAGAAAGCTGGCTGAAAAGGGGATCAATGCGGATCACGCTCGCACGATCAATCAGTTGATCGAAGCGGTCCGCAAGATCCAGCTTGTCGCTGGACCGGATCAAGCCATTGAGCAAACGCCAAACGGGACGGTTCTCAAGATCCGTCAACCCGCTGGCAAGACCGTTGTCCAGACATCAGAAGACTCTTGGTTTTACTGAGCTATGCCCGTCGCAATTGATCGGAAGGATCGAATGTGGACGGCAGACAATCTCAACGGATTGTATGCTCGGTTCGATCAAAAGGTTGCTCGGGTCTTTGATGGCAAGACCCCTTTTGCTTGTGGATACGGTACTGGAAACATTCCGTCAGGAGTTCTTTATGATTATTGCGTTGATCCAGATACGAGCTTTTACATAACCGGACAGACCGCTAGTGACACAAAGATTGAGATTGAGTTATCTAAGTTAGAGAACAAGCAGATTGATCCCGTCGCAGGTGAGGTCTTTGTTGATACATATGTCGCATCTTTTGATGGAACATTTTGTGACGTAGCGTCAATCCAGAAGAGCTTCAAGCTACACAAGAGAAACATCAACGGCATCGACTATGATGTTCACTTGGGTTGGGACAGTCCAAACACGGGCTTGTCGTCTTATGTCAGACAGTACTTTGACGACATAGGCTCTGTTCCAACATTGCCTCCCGGTCGCATTCATAAACACAAGCTGGCTGTCGCGGAAATCAGGATTGAAGGTCTAACGACATTCAGCATCTTGAACAGCTATCAGCGATATGATTGCTGGAGAGTCCACAATTTCGGCAGGAAAAGTCTTGAGGTAAGATTACAACTGCCAGACGGATCTGCTCAACGCGAGTACATTGCAGCCAAAGGATGCCGATCCTTTCGACGCAGGAGTGATGGCACATGGGCAACGACTTGGCCCAACGGCTCTCCCTGTTACTACTTCTTCCCATACTTCACCGGAGACGTTCCCTACTTTGCTGGCGGTCCTCCGATGTATGGTCAGCTCGATTCTCTGGCCGTCTGTCTGGAGCGATCAGCAAAGGCAAACAATGTTGCCAACCCGTTCATCCTGACCCAATGGATGAGAGCGTTGGACTCTTGGGTTGACGGTCTTCTCGGTCTCAATCTGCGGCAGATGTATCCTGAGTACGCAGATCCAACGGAAGCCAACACGATCATTGGTGACTGCATATTCACATGGGGAAGAGCGCGAGTAACTGTCTACAACACAACGACAAACATCGTATCGCAAGATTACTTCAAGATTTTTCAAAGCTCCGCATCGTTCGTTCAAAATCTTGAGGCTGTTGGAGTCAATGTGACTATCAACGGCACTTCTCTTGAGCTATCAAGCAAACTTCCAAATACAGCCATCAAGATCTACCCAATAGACTGCAACGTATTTTTTACACCCAACAATCCCTACTGGCTAATCACTCCGACGGTTGGTGATTTTGATGTTACGTATCCTCTGAGATATTACACGCAGGACAACTCAAATCCGTTTGCAGCAAAATCTTGGATTGGCGGCAATGAGCCTTCTTGGCTTGAGAACATAAGGACATTGCGTCGTCGAATTGCTGTAGAGGAAGGATTTATCAGCAACTTTGATGATGTTACTGATATTCCAGAAGAAAAGGTGAGTCTTGTTTCTCTGACGCCTCTTGGGCTTATGTGCCAAGCGGCATCCAGTCAGGATATCACAGTTTATGATGCCAATGCGTTCTCTCTGATTCCCGACCATGAGAGATCCGCAAACTCAATGGAGTTGAGGACTACTGTTAGAGAAGCGGGATTCGGCTCAGGCATTTACGCAAACAGCCGGTACTGCTCCAGCAACAAGACTTATCTGCTGACGCAACCGAGCAACGTCAGCGGTTGGTATGGTCACGTTTTCCCGCAGATTTCGACTGACTCAAATTTTCCGGCATCCAAGCCAGCAATAAACTGTGGGTATGTTCCGCTCGGTGGCCCGTGGGGATTCTCCAGCAGCGTCTTTGATCCAAACCTCCAGCGAGTGCTGACGACCAATCCGGCAAGTCCGGCGCTCACCGGAGTCTTCGGGTCCGACTTCTGGATCAACAAGTGGGGCGGCAAAGGTGGCGTTGATGCCTCCGTCCGCATTCTTGGTCAGCCAAACAAGACCGTCCAAAGCACGGGTGCAGTCGATGACGTCTTTTACGATCAAAACACAGCCGCAATGGCTGCTCTCTGCCCGTGGGTAACACAACCTCCCGTCAGCACTTCCGAGCAAGCCGAGATTGCAGAGATCCGATTCGTCGCAGATACCTATTTTGAGTGGCCGTTCATTGCATCCAACGACACGACTCAGGCGGGAGCCGCAGGCGGACCTTTCTACCACAAGACCCCCAAGAGCGCGTTTCTTTGGACCCTCTTGGAATCTCAGGTCAGAGGCTGGACCCGAGCGGTGCCGAGAGGGCTTGGAAACGACAACTTCCCGCTCTTTGCGTTCGACGCAGGAGGAGCGTTGCAGCCGACCAACTTTGGGGACTTTTACCCGCGAGACCTTTGGGTGACTTCCATGACCTCCGAAGGTCCTTCTCTGTGGCTCAACCCGTCCCAGTACGATTCGCTGATCGCAAACGGAATCCAAGCGAAGAAGCTCTTCGATCCGGTCACCGCTCTCGATTACTACGTTGTCAGCGCCTACGAGCTTGCGACTTACTCGACCCGACATGGATTCAGCGCCTACAACTTTGATTGCAACAATCAAGTCTTGTTTGGGGACGAGACCGTCGATGTCGCAGGGACTCAATTCGTTCCAGTTCGCGCCTACAGCACCGGAGACACGACGCAAATGGCTTCGTATGCAGCTGGCGGGACGCAGTTCTTTCGAGCCATCCGGTACATCGACTTGAGGCTCCCCAACGAGCTTGGAGCTTGACCAAAACCCAACGTTGGGTTTTCATGGGGCCGACCGATGAAATGCCCCGTCTGCAACTCCATTTTTGCCGCAAGCCTCCGCGACATCGCGGTGGAGATGGGGCAAGTCCGGTCGCAGAAAAAGGCCGAAATCGCTCGCCAGAACGGCGCTCGCGGTGGAAGGCCGAGAAAGTCCAATGAGCAAAGAACTAATCCCGACCCAAAAGCAGTCCGCACTCGCGGTCATGGCAAGCAAGTTCAGCGTTGAGCCTCCGAAGCTGCTGGAGACTCTCCGCGCAACCCTGATGCCGAAGGCTTCCAATGAGGAGCTTCTGGCGTTTGTGGTGACCGCCAATCAGTACGATCTCAACCCGTTCACAAAGGAGATTTACGCCTTCCCCGGACGATCCGGCGGGATCAATCCGGTCGTCTCGGTGGACGGCTGGATCAAGCTGATGAATCGGCATCCGCAGTTCGACGGCATCCAATTCAAGACAGAAGACAAAGACGGCAAGCCGTTCAGCGTGACCGCGACAATCTACCTCAAAGACCGCAGCCGCCCCGTGGAAGTCACAGAGTACTTCAGCGAGTGCAGCCGCAACACCGAGCCGTGGAAGGTCAATCCGCGACGGATGCTTCGACACAAAGCGTTGATCCAATGCGCTCGGATCGCGTTTGGCTTTTCTGGCATCTCTGATGAGGAGGAAGCCGCTCCGTCTGTCAGCGTCAACGTCACGCCGTCCCGCCCAATCTTCCGCAGCAAGCTTGAGCCGAAGGTTGAGATTCAGCCGCATGAGCTGCCTCCGGTCGTCAATCCGGTTGTGTCCGTCTCCGAGACTCCCGCAACTGAGACGCAGGAGGTGGCCGGTGAGTGACGAGCGCAATGGTCTCCCGTCCGCATCCGCTGCGAGCCGTTACGCAGCCTGTCTCGGGAGCTATCAACTGGAGCGGCAGGTCGTCGAGCAAGAGACGAGTGCCGATGCTCAAACCGGCAACCGCATCCATGCGGCACTTGCGCTTGAGCCGGTCACCGATCTGACAACCGATGAGACATGGATCATTGACCGCTGCCGCGAGCAGGAGGCCGAAGTTGTCCGTCAGTTCTTCGGAGACAAGACGCCAAACTGCTACCGTGAGAAGCGCCTCTGGTCGATGGACGAAAACGGCAACAAGCTGTGGAGCGGCAAGCCGGATGTCATCTACATCTGGGACGACGGCAACCACTATTGCGCGTTGATTATCGACTACAAGAGTGGGCGTGGTGCGGTTGAGAATGCTGCCGAGAACCTACAGTTGCGCTGTCTCGTTGCGCTGCTGGACGAGTCCTTTGCATTCGTCATGGACCGGATTGCGGTTGCGATCATTCAGCCTCTGGCAGGACCGCCGAGCGTCTCAATTTACGAATCGCCGGACATCCGGAACGCGATCTATGAGGCATCAAACCTCATGGAGACCATCCAGAAGATCGGACAACCGAGAACACCTTCCGAATCCGCCTGTCGGTATTGCAAAGGCAAGCCGTTCTGTGCGGAAGCTCGGGAGGCTGCTGTGGCGCCACCGTTGACCAATCTTCCTGTCGGGATCACTCCCGACGCGATTGCCGCAACGCTAACCAACGACACGCTCGCAGCGTTTCTCAACCGAGCATCACAGGCCGAAGCAGTCATCGACGCTTGCCGCGCTGAAGCTCGACGACGCATTGCCGAAGGCGAAGCCATCGAAGGCTGGACGCTCAGAGACGGTGCGGTGCGCGAGTCGATCAAAGACACGGAGACGGTGTACTTTCGGTTCATTGAAGGTGGCGGGACATACGAGCAGATCATGCCAGCCGTGACGCTTGCGAAGGCCAAGCTGAAGGACGCGCTGAAAGCATCGACCGGAGCCAAAGGCAAAGAGCTGGAGGACAAGCTGGCGGCTCTGCTGGCTGGCTGCACCGAGTCCAAGCCGTCTCAACCCACACTCACGCGCATCAAATGAACCAAACTCACCCAATGGAACTCGTCCGCGAGTTCATGCTGACCTTCCAGCAATTCATTCCGGATCGACCTGCGTTGCCGGATTCGCTCACGCAGAATCTGCGGTATCGGCTCATTGACGAAGAGGCTCAGGAGCTTGCAGCCGCAACCGATGCGGTCGAGTACATCGACGCGATTGGTGACCTCCTGTACGTCGTCTACGGAGCGGCTCTGGCTGCTGGATTCAGTCCGCACCAAATCGACGCTGCCGTTGTCGAGATCCACCGAAGCAACATGAGCAAGTGCTGGTCTGACGACGAGATTGACGGGATTCCGGCTGACTGTCGATCCCACCGAGTCGCAGACAACCGCCACATTGTCCGCAGGAACGACGGCAAGATTGTGAAGTCTCCGAGCTATTCACCGGCTCGGCTGGAGGGCTACACGCGATGAGATACGTTTGGGCAAGAGCCTTCGGGAGACTCTGGTGCGATGCCGAAGTCCACACGACCGATGACGGCAAGCGGTTCCTGCTTGCGACCATTGAAAACGACAAGCGGACGCTTCACACAGGCAAGACCTACGCGCAACGGGTGGTCTTCCGATCATTCGATGAAGACGACATTGCGGTTGTCGACCAGTTGCGAAAAGGCACTTGGATCATGGTCGATGGAGAGACCGATGCGGTGACGGACAAATCATCGACTGGCTGGTGGTACGCAAACGTGCGCATCACCGGCAGATTGCAGGAGATCACTCCATCTCATGCAGATTGAGTTCCACGTTCGCGGAGAGCCAAAAGCTCAACCGCGAGTCAAAGCCTTCCGGCGTGGATCTCATGCGGGAGTCTACACGCCAGAGACCGCCGAAGGCTGGAAGTATCTGGTGCGTCAGGAAGCCTCCATAAACGCTCCAGAATGCCCCACAACGGCTCCGATCAGGTTGAGGCTAGACTTCTTCCTGAGACGGCCAAAAGCGCATCTGGACAAGCACGGCATCCCGAAGCCGGAAGCGCCGGTCTGGCACCCAAAGAAGCCAGACTTGGACAACCTCATCAAAGCGGTGACGGACGCGATCACCGACACTCAGCGAGTCTGGCTGGACGACTCGCAAATCTACGAGATCACAGCCACCAAGACCTACGCGCTCCAGTTCTCCGGATGCGCGGTGCGGATTGAGTTCTGAAACCTTTGGAAATGCGGCATGGTGCGCAGGGAGATCCTGCGACAGGCTAAGTGGTTGCCTCATCGAAACACCGCATTTCCTTAGGATTTCCGCAGGTTTTGGAGCCTCCGAAAGATTTCTGGAGAAAAAAGCGATTTCCTGTTGACGGAAACCGAGCGTTGGGTTTACGGTATCTCCATCGACGGCAATCAAGCCGCCGAAAAAACCGAAAGAATACGATGAGCAAAGACACCAACATTACGGTTCAACTCCCCACCGAGCCTTCCTATTGGGGAAGCGATGTCACCGAGTCCGACGTCGAGCGCATCCTGAGGAATCTGGAGTCGATGATTTCCCGAGAGTTTTCCGACAGTCCGTACAACATCAGCTTTGAGCGCACAGCAAGCCCGACCGGCTCCGGAATCCACGGAGACTGCGAAGCGGCTTGCGATGATGTCCGCGTGTTCATCGAAGAAAACTGGATTGCGGCTCTGTAAAAAACCAAACCCTCAACACCCATGAAATACCATTGCAAAGACCGAGAGAATCGAACCCTGAGCATCCACAGCAGCGTCTCGGAGGCTCTGCGAGCGCGGGAGGTCTGGCTGCACACTCGGGAGCTTGTCGGCATTGCTGACAGCACCGGAAGGCTCCTGAGCGCCGAAGAACTCTATCAGGCAAAAGCCGCCGTCTGGCTGAAAGGTCTCCGATGAATCTGGAACCACTTATTGCGGCTCTCATCATCGTCGAGAGCAGCGGCAACGACATGGCGATTGGAGACGGTGGCCGAGCCATTGGACCGCTCCAGATCCACAAGAGCGTTGTGATCGACGCCAACCGCATCGCTGGCACCAGCTACACCCACCAGCAGATGACCAACCGAGCCGTCGCTCGTAAAGTCTGCGAAGTCTATCTGACGCACTACGGAAAAGGCTGCTCGACCGAGCAACTGGCTCGCAAATGGAACGGTGGCCCAACCGGAGACAAGAAGTCAGCGACCATCCCTTACTGGAACAAAGTCAAAAAGCATCTATGAAACACAAAACGCTCAACATCACAGAAGAGACACACAACAAGCTGCGCGAGTATTGTAATAAAGAAGGAATCATCATGCAGCATCTCGCGGACAAGATCCTGCGCGAGTGGATGGAGAAGAGGCTCATTATCGAGAAGAGTGAGGAGGCCAAGCCATGAGCGACTTCAACAACAAGCTGGTCATCGACCTGTTTGAGGAACGAGACAAGCTGAGAGCGGAGAACGAACGACTCACCAAGAAAATCCAGCAACTCTACGAAGGTGCGGAGGAGCAGAACCAGCGGATCAAGCGGCTGGAGGAGGCGGGGGATGCACTAAAAGCAGCAGGGTACTTCGGTGGATGGGCCGATGCGGTCAACAAATGGATCAAAGCAAAGGAGGACAAGCTGTGAGCAGCATAACGATCAGCGGTTTCATCAACGATCCATGGCGTGACATTGGTCAGGATGCGATGGAACGAGGAGCCGAAATCTGCAAGCGCAACGATGTTGAGAATCCAGATGCCAACATGGTGATGCTTATTGGGATTTGCGACATTATCAACGAA
>Ga0129336_10001364_pt1 | contig 14765 bp, 11 predicted proteins | sample CPB6_02_DNA_FD_96878 | JGI IMG/M metagenome (GOLD analysis project Ga0129336, IMG submission 96878) | Freshwater to marine salinity gradient microbial communities from Chesapeake Bay, USA - CPBay_Sum_0.6_0.2_DNA | ecosystem: Environmental > Aquatic > Marine > Coastal | place: USA: Chesapeake...
GTTTGAGACACTTCTCCGAGTGATCCTCCCTTGGATTCCATACCATCAGTAGAAATGTCAGTGACATACTTTGATTCATCAATGCTGACAATCTTCTTTTTAGCCTGCTGTTTATGTTCTCTCGCCACCTCTGAAACGAAGGAGGTGGACTCAGAACCCTTCAAAGCCCTTCGAATGTTGTCCAGCGAACCAATCGCGTATCCAACACCGAACGACAGTACTGCGAGAAGGGTCTGATCCATGTTCATCTGCCTGTGCTGCCGAAACCACCTTCGCCGCGGTCTGTTTCTGTCAATTGATCCACATGCTTCATTTGCACCTGGACAACTGGCATAAATACCAGTTGAGCAATCCTGTCGCCCTTTTTTACTGTATATCTGAGTGAATCGTGGTTGACGAGGAGAACCTTCACCTCACCTCTATAGTCGGAATCGATGATGCCTGGTGCATTGAGGACGGAGACTCCTTGCTTGAGTGCCAGTCCGGAACGAGGACAGACCTGAGCCACGTATCCTTTTGGAATCTCCAAGTAAAGTCCAGTGTTCACTGCTGCCCACTTACCCGGTGCAAGAGCAATCTCTTCACTGGCAATCAAGTCACATCCTGCCGATCCTGGCGTTATGTATTTTGGTGGAAGTTGGTTCTTGTAACCTACAATGACATTATTATTATCACTCATCAGAAGTAATCTCCTCTTCGATTAGCTGCTCGATTGTACCTGGATTTATTGTCAATGCTGCATCAATTACTGCATCAATATATCTCTTGTACTTCTCGTCTCTCATCACCTCCCCGAAGTCGGCCTTGTAGAACTTCTTGGTAATGAGAACTTCTCCTGTCTTCTCAGAAGAAACGATGAGCTCTTTCCAAGCGCCGTCGCCTGTGATGTTAATCTTGTTGCCTTCAAAGACGACGCCGCCGTTCTCCTTGCAGTGAGTGCGTACTTCATCGAAGATGTACTCATGCTCGACGATGCCCTTACCAAAGATAATGTCGAACTCGCACTTCTTGAAGGGAGGAGCCACCTTGTTCTTCTTGAGGGTACAGATGACGTGAATGCCGATGATGTTGCCGTCCTTGTCCTTCACAGGATTTCCACTGGACAGAGAGATTCTGACAGAAGCGTGAAATGGTATGGCTTTGCCACCAGGTGTGGTGGTGGGATCACCGTACATGACGCCGATCTTGTCACGGATCTGATTGATGCAGATGAGTGTCACATTGTTCTGTCCGATGACGCCGGTGATCTTTCGCATGCCCTTGGAGATGACGCGAGCCTGAAGACCGATCGTGTTATCCTCATACTCACCGTCGAGCTCGGCCTTGGGCGAAGTGGCAGCAACGGAGTCCCAGATGACAACGATGGGAACGTTCTTCTCGATTATTTGCTTCGCCTTGGTAATGGTCGATTCAATAATGGAGAATACTTCTTCGGTCATGTGGGAGTCGCAGTATACGAATCTCTTCTTTACGTCGATTCCCATGTCCGCCAGTTTCTGTACGGGCACAGAATTTTCTGTATCTACGTAGACAACTAAACCTCCAAGCTTTTGAGCGACTGACGCTGCATGATAGGCCAAATGAGACTTTCCGCTTGAAGGTGCACCACTAATCTCAATAATTCTACCTTCAGGATAGCCGCCTTCGGCAGCATTTCTAATGGCATAATTAAGCTGAATAGAGCCTGTATCAATCCAACGCTTCACAACGGTAGGCGCATCCATCTCTGAAAGATTGTATGCAATTCTTGTGCCAAATTCTTTATTGAGATCTCTTATTAAGGCTGCTGTGAAGTCTTGGATGTCTTCTTTAGACTTATTCTGTTGCGTATCATCTCCTTGAGATCGCTCTTTTTTAGCCATGTGTAAATTTCCTCGTCTGTTATTCTAACCAAGCAAATTCCATTTTTATCAGCCCATTCATCTTGAGCTCTATCTTTGTTAAAAGTCTCTAAGATTCTAGTGTCTTTTGAAGACTTTAACTTCTTTATCTCATCGAGCGGTCTATTCAATCCGTGCCAATATGTTCCATCAACCTGGATATACACGTCTTCATTGAGAAGGTAAAAATCAAAAGTCCATCTGTCATTAACTGCGACCTGAGAAAGTACGTTCTGTTCTCCAAAAATATTAGAAAGATGTTGTCCTACAAGGATTTCTATTTTGGACTGTTGGGTTCCTGTCTTGTTTTTAGATTTTGTCTCACAGGATTTTTTGTAAGCTGAAGCCCAGTCGAAAGCTGACTTGATCTCTTCAGACTGCATTGGATAAGAAACTCCATAACGCTGAAGATTAGTTTGTATTCTTTTTTCAAGAATAGAAGTCATTTCTTCAGGTGATTTCTTCCTATAGGCTTCTCTTTCTTTTTCTCTTATGTGGTCAGACTTTGCAGGATTATCTACACCATAGCGAATCATACAAGTCTCTTTGGATTTATTTAATATAGATTTTGATTTTTTTGGATTGTCGACTCCATATCTTTCGATAAGAACAGTCTTAATTTTATCTTTTGTCTGTTGGCTTGAGAAAACATTATCAACACCGTATTTTTCTCTACACGTCTTTACAAACTTTTCGTGTATCTTACCGCCTTGCAATTTTGATCTTCTTATACATTCTCTTGAACAAAACTGAAGTTCTCCGCACTGAGAAATGTACTTCGAAAATACTTTTTCGCAATGATCACAAGACACTTCACATTTTTTTGAAGTAATATTTTTTATAATCATGCAATTAAGTATGCAACACCAATAAAAAAGCTCCCGATAATCGGGAGCTTTTATTAGTATCTCAATCAATCCTCACCAATTAGGTCTGCGAATGCATCGTCAAGTGACTGCTTCTTTGCATCGGACTTTTCAGTCTTCTTGACAGGCTTCTTCTCGGTTCCACCAGACTGCTTAACCTCCGCGACTAAGCTGTCGAGCTCATCGACTGGTTCGGCACCTCTAGTAGAACCACCTTCCTGGACTGGATCGGAACCGCCGCCGCCATTGAGCCAGTTGTTAAGAACTGCTTCGATCTCCTGCGTCGACTTGAGACGATACATGTCGTCGATGTTAGGAATGTTCTCGAGCCACTTCTGTGCTGTAGCAGAGTCGCTGTGCAACGGTGAAGACTTACGTGCAGGATCGACTGTCGTGTCGTTGAACTGCTTGCCGGGCTGCTTCGTGATCGACACCTTGAGATCGAAACCCTCAGAAGGAGAGAGGATGTCGCCCACGTCTTCGTCGAGGAAGAAACCGAGCATGCGCTGATAGACGAGCTTACCGAATGCCCAGACCTGAACTCCCTTGTCCTCCTCGCCGCGGACAATGACGGGAGCGTAACATCGCATCTTTGGAGCAAGCTTCTTAGCGAGAAGACGATCCTCAGGCTTACCACTGCTGTAGAGCTTTCGAATGAGATCGTCGATAGGGTCTGACTTACCAAACTGCTTCGGCGTCAGGATGCCACTATTTTCACCGATGTAGTAGAACCACCTCTCAGCAAACGGTTGACCATCAGCCGAATTCTTCCACGGTAGACATCTGACTCTGTATTCCCCAAGACCTGGCTTCCACATTTGGACAGATGATGTCTTCTTAACACCGCTGAGCTCTGCAACACGTCGCTTGATTGCTTCTAAGTCAATAGCCATTTTTCCTTTTCCTTTTCCTCTGTTTCTCCTGTCGACAGTGATACCACACCGTGTGGTAGTCCACCGTCTCTATTTGAATCTTCAACCTATCACATAAGGGTGAGACTGTTCAATTGTTGCGTCTCAATAGAGATCACTGCCAGCGAACAAAGTTCTTTTTGTTTTTCTTGAGCTTCTTGCCTGGTTTGGTGGGTTCCGCACCCACGTCAGCTGAAGAAGCGCCAAGCGGCGCTGTATAACCTGCTATATTGGCGACGACATTCATTTCGTCCATCTCTTCCTTTTCCTCTTCCTTATCCGCTTTCTTTTCTTGCTTCTTAGGGGATCCTTTGGATACCAACTGATTGGGAACACGATAGTCAGTGACCTCTGAAAGGACTGCTGCGATGTAACTTCTCAGTAAAGCGCTCATGCAGATAAGTATTCAAGAGTTATAAATTCTTTTCTTGCTTTGTTGAGATGAAGTCAGCTATATGAACAATGTCAACAAGCAGAGGTTCCTTCATCTTGTAGGGAGCGTTCTCCTCGGCGTACTGACCGTCGTTCAGCTTAATAGCAAGAAATTCTGGTTGTGTGAGTCTGAGTCCAAAGTGCTGACACAGCCAAACACCACGATCAGGAACTGTCATATACTGTAGTTCTTTGTTGTGCTTGTACATCTCACCGATCTTCTCGCGGTGCCAGTCTGAATCTTGCGGAATGTAGTAATCCTTCTCATGATCACCAATCTTTCCAATGTCGTGGAGGAGACAGCCAATAATGAGAGAATCCTTAGGAACTTCCCAACCGAATGTCTTGGTGAGCTTCAGAGCGTTGCTGAGTACACGAAGAGAATGATCAACTAATCCACCTGGAATGGCATGGTGGTAATCTTTTCTCGAAGATGCAGGACAAAGTGCCAATCTCTCACCGAGATGATCAACAAGAGAAAGAGCAGCATCAGATCTATCACCGAGCTTCTCCATGAAAGATCTATACTTGTCAAAATTTTCAGCAATTTGTTCAGGGGTGAGTTCCATATTGTTCCAATACTAATTTTAAATGAGAGATTGTTCAAACTTCAGAGGAAAAGGCTTTTCGTAGGAGAGGACGTCAACATTTTTTATATTTTTTACGTCTTCAATCCTGTCTGGGTGCACATCGAGTATTATGGCATCATGCAAGACAAAAAGAGGTCGTATACCTTCTGTACCAAGATTTCTCAAGAGTAAGTCGAAGCCAATCATGGAAACGTCAACTCCTGTGGACTGTGCGTATGTGTTCACCAGTAAGTTGTCCTGTCCTTCAGGTATATTGAGAGGTCTCCCAAATCTGTTCAACATCTTACCATTCGAAGAAACTTGAAGTTTAAGTCGCTGTTTAAGATCTTCAACTTTGAAATAATTTCGTATGACTCCAAGAAAAGAGTCTAGTTTCTGATCTGACACACCCAGGCGCGCTTTCAACGCGCCTTTGGAAATTCCGTATAGATCAGCTAGAACAGCAACTTTAACCACGTCTCTTGGTAAAACGCCTTTAAACTGACTCTGGGATATCTCGTTGTATATGTCGTCGTCTTCTGAATATCTCTCAGCTTCAGCAAGGACTATTCTGGCTTCTAGGGCTCTAAAATCGAGAGATACTACGTACCCAGAATCAAAAGATGACTTAATAATGTCTCTACAGGTCTTCTTAAGAACCAAGATGTTTGGTCCACTTGTAACTGTAAGTCTACCTGTTCTTGTTGCGAATCGATCATATTCTACAGGATGTGAGAAACCACTTCTTTTTGGTCGAAAGCTCTCAAGACCTGGTGCATTTTGACCGTGCTGCTCGATGTAAAGCTGTAATTTGTTTTCATCTATCATAGCCGGCTTGAGAGAGTTGATAACGCGCGTCCCTGAAGTCCAGGCAAGCTCGTAGTAATCAAAAGGAAGACTTGAAAATGTCTCTGTTGTTACCTGTACGACATTTTTAAAGAATAATCTGAATTCATCCTGAGGAATAACATAACGCCACGGTATATCGACCTCTATTGACCCAGTGATGAGACTTTTTATTACGTTCAGATATCTCTCGGGAACGCTAGGTGTCTTTTTGTGACACAATTTCAACAAAGTATCCAAGCACTTTGAAGAAGGAGAAAATTTTGATTCACCAGTTAGATGCCAAGTATCTCTGGGCACGGAATCCGACCAAATATAACCTTCAATATCACCGACAATGTGTTTTGGTGTACCGAGAACTGATCGGTCTATTGTAAAGCGGCGCACACATGTTTTATAAACAGTGCGAATCCATCTTTACACTATTTCTTCTTACCTTTTACCTTTTTCTTCGCTTCCTCAGCAGCTGCTCTAGCTTCACTTATGACATTGTCCAACTGACCAGACTTGACAATATCCTCACTTGGTGGTGCAGAGAACTTTCCATATCCATCTGTATATGCAAAAGTCCAGTTTGTCATAAATTTCCCTGGTGATATAGAATGTTGAAGTTGAGTGCAGTTATAGATGTTGTCTATAGTCGTTCCTGTATTGAAGTCTATGAAAAAAGTTTGATAAAGCTGAGAAGTCGGTACGCCTAATGAAGTCATTGTTACCTGCATAGGAACCGCTCTAAGAGGAAGTCCTCCCGCCTCTTCAAGACTATTGTTGGACAAGGTGGCCTTGCCGCTAGCTTGACTTTTGTTTGCATTGATTATGTTAATAGCTCCCATCAAGCCGTCAGTCTTGGAAGCAACGTTGGCAGCTGTTATCAAAGATCCGTTAGTTCCAACGGAAATGGTTGGAATGCTCTTAGTGAGAAAAGCCTTTAATGATTCTCTATCCTTTGTGAGAGTAATTTCTTTCCCGTAGGGCAATTCTTTTACTACGATGCCTTGTGTGTCTGCAGATGTTATTGATCCGCCACTAGCTTCCTGCAAGAGCTGTTCAGAATTTTTCTGTTCACCCTTCTTAGCTTTTTTATTTTCTTTTATGAGCTCTTCTAGCTTATCTTTTTGCCTTGAATCAAGTTTGTCGTAAAGCTTCTTCAATTTAGACCTGACGCTAGCGGTGTCTATCTGCCCAAGCTGTAATACGTCCCCGACTTGTATAATAGACTGCATTAGTCTGTATGGATTGCACTGCTTATCGTATACGTGTATTCTTTTTATGAGACGCTTCTCAGGAAATTTCTGTGACTCTTTTGATGCGTTTTTTGTTTCTAATTCAGATTTTTCTCTCTGATATGTTCCTCTCTTGAGGTTTGCAACGATGTCTGGTTTCTTATTGGAGGTTCCTTCTTCGCCTGCTTCAACATAAATCTCAATAACTGGCATCTTAAGAGTTCCATACTCTTCAAGCCATTTTGCCATGCCTTCTTCTGCTGTCTTGTCTTCTGAAAGTTCAGCTTTCCCTGGGTTGTCTTTGTCCCAAGGTTTGTAAAAGCTATTCATTCCGTACCCAATTGCTCTCTGATCAGAAAACTGTGTCTCTATTAAAAGACGCATAAATGTTTCAAGATTAAGATCCTCGGTTCCTGAAGTCTTCAAGTATTCAGCATATGCATGGGCAAAAGTAACAACATTCACAGGGAATTCTGCAATACTTTGACCGCTTATTGGGCCACATTTATCGTTAAAGCCATAGAAGAAAACCTGAAGTTCGTTACAAGTATGTGACTTGGCAATAGCAGGAACGACGAAATATAGAAATAGCTTTCCAAAAGAAACTACAGGTTTGAGAGTCTTAATTTGAGTTGCTATGGGATCTGGTTTTTTGGGTGCAGCTTTTTTGGATTTATCAGGAGATTTCTTTCCCGTTGTTCCTTTGACAGCGGCGACCCTGTTTTCTGGTGTTTGGTTGAAAGAAGCTATTGCTTTTGATAAATTTGCGTCCGAAAAATAACCTAATTCAGTGTCAGTACCTTTTCTACCAGAAGCGAGAAAAGGGTCGGGCCCATCTCTTAATTTGTCAAATTGATTTTTTACAACAGTTCCGACATTTGTCTCTACCTGTGAATGACTGTATGCGCCTTTGTCTGTCAAAGACTTCAATTTGGTCTCAAGATCCTTCAGTTCATCTGAGCTGAGCGCACTCTTTTTTAGACTTTTTACTAGATTGTTTATAGACTGCTGAATATCTTTTGATTTAACGTCTGTGAAGACGCCGTTAGTGGACCCTGCATTCAATATCTGCTCTGATTGAACGGATATTGAAAACTTATTTTCTCCACCCATGGCTTTCGACCTGGCTTCGGATATAGATTGGATGACTTTGTGGAACTCTCTCAGGTAAGCATCCGTCTCGGATATCGTTATATCTTGCAGTATCTTTGCAGCTTTGCTCACCAGTTCAAGACTGAGAGAAACCTGTCCAGAGGCGTCGAACGAAAACTGAGAGTTGACAATCTGCCAACACTCTCTAACCATCATATTCTCGTTAATGAACTTTGAATACTCATCCTCGTCGGAACGATTCATAGGTGCTAGCCAACCGTAAGTTATCCAAACGAGCGCTTGATTGAAACCAGAACTTCCTCTTATGAATTCGGCCATCTCTCCCAAACGACCCTTGTCGTGTATGGAGAATTTAAGAGTACCTTTTTTGTGAGAAAATTTCCCTGCACCCGCATTGATCACGTTGACATCAAAACTCAGAATAGAAGCAAAAGGCAAGAAGGGCTTGGCTTTCACGAGTCTGGCTGAAGATGGTCCGAGCGTATCCATGTTTGTGAGGGTCTGAGGCATTAGAAAATGTTCCATTCCCGTCATTGCGTACTCTAGTTCTACAATTTTCTTTTGAGAGTTGCCGCTTGAATCAGTTTCTTGAGTTTCTTTTTGAATCGAAGAATATTCCGCATTCTTCATCATTATGTCAGCTTGTGAAGAATCCTTTATCGATGTGGATCCTAAGAGAAATCTAAGCGGACCAGGCGTGTTATAAGTCGTCTGAGAAGCTCCCTGGAACTTAAATTCAACGTCGAGATAAGGAACCATCTGAGACACTACGATAGACGGCATGGAGTTCAAAAACATGTCTATCTTGTCAGTCCCTCTGGTGGATGGGTTGACAAAGGGGCTTCTCAATGCATATGCCGATGCAGTAAATCTTTCTTTGGCAGCTTCAAAGTCACCGCTATTGAGAGAAGGAATCATATCTCTCAAGCTTCCAACTTCTCCCCAGTACAGGTCGTCCGATAAGTCAATAGTAATTTTTTCACCAATCATGTGAAAAATCTTACCAGTTTCTTTCCTTTCGGACTTTAACTTCTGTTTTGACTCTTCGTTTTGGCCTTCTCCCTTAAAATGATTATCAATTGTCAGGTTAATATTGTTAAAGGTATTGAAATTACAGTTTGGGTCAAGAAAAAGATCATTGAGTATCTGATATATGTCCTTGCTCTGTGTAGGAACATCTATCTTAAGAGTCGCGACGTCTCTTGGAGTGAAAATTTTGTATAGCTTGTCAAGACTGATGTAAGACATTTTCACCTCACATAAGTGTTGACATCTTCAAGACTGACGACATTTATTACAGTGCCTGGAGGCACCTGCAAACCCCATCCTATTCCGCTGGCAACTGCGAGAACCCACCAGTACTTTGCATCTCCATAAATGTCTCCTGCAATTGTGTCAAGTCTGTCGTTTCCTGTGGCTATTATTTTGTTGACGAAACGTACATTTCCTGTGCTTATTGCTTTGCGAAGAGCTAAAGTGGACTCAGCAGTGCCCAGCTGTTGTCCTAAGTTGAGTCTTGGATCACTTCCATATCTGCTCGTTGCCATCTAGAAATCTCCTCAAGTCTTTCTTGGAATAGACATCGGACCGACAGGATAAACAGGTGCTCTATTGAAGCCCATATGATCCAGACCTGGTGTGATATCATGTATTGGAGAGAATGCTACTGTAACTTTGCACATCTTGGGGGCTTTTCTTCCTTCACCTTCATCAGTTGTCCATGTAACATTGTCATACCAGTCAAAATTGATAGAGTCTATGAAGCCTGCAAGTCCTCTGCCGCCGGCGCTTCTAAATGATCTAGCAACTGCGTTACCTTTGTTAGGAACGTCGTCTATCATAAAGTTCTTCACGTTGGCGAGTCCTTGTTCTCCCGCGTTAGGAGTGCCAGGATTTGGCGCTTGTTGTGATGAAGAACTCTGCGAAGAAGGTGATCTAGTCATCTTTTTCTTAGTAGATACCGTGGGAGTCAATTGATAAGCGTCGAAGTAGTATAGCTTGCCCTCTATGTTCTTAGAGTCTCCACCACCCCCAGACCACTCATCGTAGTTAATTACGCCAGATATCTCGCGCTTATCGTCACCTCTTGCTTTGACGACTTCACATTCAGCGCCAGGATTAGGACCTATCTCTACTCTCCTAACAACTTTCAAGACGTATCCTCTTGGAAGAATAAGCTTTGGGTCAGTAAGAGTCTCCTGAGAAGGCGTTGGAAGTTTACCTGCAACTTTAAGCATTTGGTTTGACAAAGGAGCAGATGAAGTGAAAGTGAACCCTGGTTTCAAGACGTCTTCTATTTCATTGAAGGCTTCTCTCTTCTTGTCATAAGTGGGCTCAGCATTAGAATCAGGTGTAGGCGGTGGTTCGCTTTCAGGTGGAGCGAATTTAGTATCACTGTATGTGTATCCGAAGATTCTAGCGAGATTAAACTTGGAGTAATTTGATCTGAATAAATCACCTATTCTTACTCTTATGAGGGGCGACGCGCTTATTGACTGACTAAAAGGTGCATAGATTGAATAACCGTCCCCAACTAGTCTTCTTCCCTCAGAGAACTGCGGGTATACCATGGTGACGAGTTTGTTAATTTTCAACCACATAGCGTCGAAGTCGTTTTGACTTGTGGCTGCAATCACAAAAGAAAATCCTATTCTTCTAACGGTGCTCTTGTAGACTCTAATCGGATCAACTCTTCCGAACGCTTCGACGGTGTCATAGTTTGCAGTATAGTCATCTGATAAAGAAGTGAGAAAGGCATGAAAACTAATGATTTCGTTTGTTCTCACATCATGCATGTAAAAAGGAACGTATTCACCCTCCAAATAGTTTTCTAATTTTTCTCTGACCTCAGCGCTTATTCTCGATCCTTTGTCTTTTGGAGTATTGTAGGGAGAAACCTCTCCAGGCATTTGCGACGGGAGTATCTTAGTCTTTAAGTTTGGTACTCCGAGATCTGTGTCTCTCGGAACGCTATCTAGAGAAGTAAAACCTGTTCCAAAAGCGTTTGGCATTACGAGCAAATCTCTCGCTCTATAAGACGACCACGCTAAAGTATTAGACATTGAAGTTGGTCCACCCAAACGACTTTTCCCTGCTGAGTTGTTGGGCGCTAAATCAATGTTGCTAATAAACCTTACTCCGGGTCCTATTGATGATTCATCATAAACATACTGTGTAGATGCTGAATCTATTTCTATTACTTGATCTCCTAGATTTGCAAAGATGCTGACAGTCTTCATAAACTTTGAGTCTCTAAGAGTGTCTATCAAGGAGAAGATCTGTTTGACACCCTCAGCAATGTTGAGACTACCAAATGCTCTACCCATCTTCACAAATGCATCACCAATCTGCAGAAACGACCTATTGACGCTCCTTGCCATAACTGCATAGTAACCCGGGCTTTGCGTCACTGCGGTATCTGCTTTTGATTTCGCTTCTCCTCCTACAGTGGAGAGAGTAGCATTTGGACTATTGATTCCGAAAAAAGCGAGTGAACCTGCAGCTAAACAGCGGTCGAGAGGGTGACGCGTCGACTGAATCCCTATCATCCTCCAGAAGTTAAATTTTCCGCTTCTTATCTGATCAATTATGCCTGCTATTGTATTGTAATTTCCTTTACCGTTCTTGTCATAAGCATAAGCACCATACGGTCTTCTCTTAGTCTCGGCATCTATAACTGTTAAGCCCGACTCATTCGTTCCTGTGAAGACTCTGCTGAATAGAAAAGAAAGTGCAAAGAATATAAAGGAAAGAGATGCAACAAGAGCAGCAGCAAGTAGTTGCATTCCAACGTTAGACATACCTGAGTATTCGTCTAGAACGTTATTGAGAGTTCCCCATGACTTGCCGAGAGGATCAATTAAAACATTGTCCTCTATTGGTTCAGAGATCAATTCGTCCAGGACACTTTTAGCGCTGAGTCTTTCTCTCTCTATTCTCGCAGCTCCAAGCTGTGCAGCACCTGGAAGCAATGCTGCTGCAGAAGCTACCGGTCCTGATGGATCGCCTCTTAAGTCTACAGTTGTTCCAGGTATTCCTAGACCTATTGCTTCAAGTTCTAGGCCAGCTCTCGTCGAAAGTGCATTTCCTACTTGTGCAAGCTTTCCGAACGACAAGTCTCTAACAGCATTGCTAGTTCCCATGTTGTATTTCGAAGCAAACTGGTCGTTCATCAAAGTGTTTGAATCGTTGTACTGGTTACCTTCTGGATTAAATCTGTTAAAGATTACCGAGTTACTAACCTTAGAATTACCGTAATATTTCTTTACTGGGCTCTCGTCTGATACAGTAGTAGTTACAGGAGGTGTGTAACCGTTTCCCGGCAAAAAATCACTCTGTTGTGATGGGTTTGACTGCAAACCATCCTTGGTGACGTCCTTCAAGAGAGCATGACCGTCGACTCCTGACTTTCCGTTTGGATTCTGACGTCCTCTAACGATGTCGAGATTAGAAGCAGATGTAGACCTGCTCTTCATACTAGGAAGTTTATCGTTCTGGACGTATTTGTCGTTGTAGGGACTGAGTGAGGTGTCAGGATTGGACGCGTAACCGTCGGAGTCAGAAGTCGTTAAGTTTACTGGGTCCAAACCGTCAACTTGATTTATAGCATACTTGTTCTTGGCACCATTTGGTGATGAGGGTGTTCTACCCAGAGTAGTATCACTAAGATAAGCAGCAAGAGTCGACTTTGTTCCTCGGGAGATGTCCTTCTTGCTGTTGTCTACTCTCACTTGACCTGAGTTCCACTGCACTCTCTCTACTGGAGAGTCTCCCTCAGCTTCAATGTCATATGTTAGTCTGGTGTTGTTTTCACCGACAGGAAAGCCACCCGTACCTGTATCTAGATCGGGCCCGGGCGTGTTGCTTGTTGGATTGTTACCATTCGGCATTACTTACTTTCCTGACTTTCTTTTTCATTAATTAGCTCATTCTCCAAGTCAGTTAATGCCTTGTTGAAAACATCTGGGTCTTTTTCCATTGCTTTTAGCATTGGTCCAAAGACATTGTCGTAAAAATTGGACACAAAGTCTTCAGTGTAGGCCTTTATTGCTCTCTTCTCAGCTGTATTCGCGGCGCTCTCAAAGATCGCCTTAAGCTCTTGATTTTCTTTAAACATTTTGAGATATTCTTCTCGAGTCATGTTTTACCTCACTGAACTCCTGGTGCAGCCTTAGTGTCGACACCCAGTCCATTGGAGTGGATAGACTGTGGAACAGTCGAGTCTTTTCCTGTGCCTGCACCGAGTGCAAAGTTAATTCTATCTCTAATGATAGAATCCTTGTTGGTTATTATTGCCTTCTCAACTTTTCCTGCATCCATCGTTACCTGGAATGACACATTGAGGACAACATCCTGTTTCTTTATTGTGAATGATTCCGCAGACCCAAGTCCGTATTTCCCAGCAATCTCTCCCAGCTTTGTCCGAATCTTTATGTCCGTACCTACACCGGACAAGGCTTTCTCAAGATCATTAGCAGCTGTAACCATATTTTTTACAGTGTTCACTGTCTTCGTGAGACTTGCAGTGAGAACGTCTTCTGAAACTTTACCTGCAGAAGTCGCAAACTTTGTTGATGCTTCCGAGAGCTCTACAAGCTTGTTAAATGTAGTAACAGCTTCTCCTGCGTTGATGCCTCCTGTTTTTACCTCATTCATGTTGATGGTACTAAAAGTGGTTCCCGCTTTCTTGATAGCATTTGCAATGTTTCCGTCAGAAGACAGTGCCTTATAAGCATCTGATTTTGGATCAAATGTCTTACTTGCATCGGTCAACTTGTCAGCAGCGACAGAAACAATCCCACCAATGTCAGCTATATTTGTGACGACCTTCCTGACTGAATCAAGTGTGATCACAGTCTTGTTAAGTTCAGCTTCTTTCTCGGGGGTGACAATGCTCCAATTCACGTTCTCGAGCTTCTTCCTCACCATGTCAAGTTTCGCCTGAACATCAAAGTCTTTGCCCATGACCTGCTTGGCTAATTCATCTATCTTCTTGAATCTCTCAGTAGCATTTTCCAATGTAACAGGACCAAGATCTTTGAGAGCTTTTTCTTGCGCAGCCGCAGCTGCTGCGGTCTTCTCTCTCTCCTGTTTAGCTATCCATTCAGCCGTTCCTTGAATGGACTCTTGCTCGAGTACTTTCTTTTGTCTCTCCGCATCTCTTATGACGGCTGCAGCGTTTGTCATTGCAGCATCAGCAGCCAACTTTAGTGAATCTCCTTCTCCAAAGAACATGTTTTTCATATCAGCAAAAAATCCCATTTGTTCGTCCTTCTTATTGGACGCTTCCATTTGAGCTTTCCTGGCTGCTTCAATTCTTTTAACTGGGTCAGTTATTTTTAGTACGTCATCCAACGACTTATCGTAAGATTCAATAGTGTCTTTGAGTTCTTTCTTTGCAGACTCATTGAGAGCTTCAGTTATCTTTGTGCCTGCGTAAATTCCTGCCGCTGCTGCGGCAGCAACTCCAGCAGCTACGACTCCAGCAGCGGCGGCGCCGCCTGCTGCAGCACTACCTGCAACTGCAGAAGCTGCACCGGCTGTCGCTGTTTCAACTGCACCTGCTGCAGCAGATGCGGCAGATTGAGCTGCTGTAGTCGCAGTTTGAGCAGCTGCCTGTGCAGCTTGCTTTCCTACGCTAAGTGAAACGTCCTTGGCCAAATTTTGTGTAAGAGGTCCGATGACATTATCTTTAAGAAGAGCAAATCCTTTGTCTTTTGCCCAATTCCCAAGCATACCTCCAAAAGTATTGGTTAATGCAGGTCCGAAAGCTTTCCAAGCAAGAGCTAACTTGACCTGCCAAGGAGCATCTGAAGCTGCTTCTGTAAACTTGTCTATAAGGAGATAGAAAAGTTTTTTCATTGCAGGACCAAGCCTGTTGACAAGAGAGTCAAGTGCACCTTCAAAAGGTGTGGCTATTGCATTA
>Ga0129336_10001366_pt1 | contig 14761 bp, 8 predicted proteins | sample CPB6_02_DNA_FD_96878 | JGI IMG/M metagenome (GOLD analysis project Ga0129336, IMG submission 96878) | Freshwater to marine salinity gradient microbial communities from Chesapeake Bay, USA - CPBay_Sum_0.6_0.2_DNA | ecosystem: Environmental > Aquatic > Marine > Coastal | place: USA: Chesapeake Bay...
CCCGAAGTAATTGGCGTAAGCGGGGCGAATCGCGCTAATCGCGCCGGACTTAGAAGCCTCTTTGAGAGTGGCTTCGAGATCGCGAGCCGGGGTCTTATGAGCCGACTTGATGAAGGCGCGAATTGCGCTTTCGTTTCCGGCGATTATTGCGCGGTACTCCTTGACCAACTTTTCTACAACTTTTCCTACGTTCTTTTCTGATGTCATCTTTCTTTCTTTCTCTTAGGTACAACCTGCCCGACTTGGGCATAGCCCAATTCTAATCGAAACCCCCGGCAAATACAAATCACGCCGAGCCGTTAGGAATCCTAACGAGCCACGCACGAAGCACCGGGCAGAGAGTCACCCCCCACATACCCCCGCACGAACGCCCGCCGTGTATAAAACCCAACACAAAATCGCGCTCGCTCGCTTCGCTCGCTCGCCGAAAGGCTTCGTGCTTCGCACTCGCCCCTGCCCTCGCGCATAGCACCGCGACCCCGGTGCTATAAACGCGCTCGGGCGGTATGTTACACTCTCAGCAAATATATTTTTAGGGTTAAAGGGATGCCCTAGTATGTCCTATTTTGTATACCTTTAGTATAACGATTTGATAACAAAGTGTTCGGTTTGGTATATCTGAACGGGTTAGTATATATGTAAGGATATGAGCGGTACACGCAAGCGAATATCCTTCCCGCTCGGCAGCCTTGGTGGCTGCCTCGCCCTATAGAGGGGGTAGTGAGGCGCTCTTGGGGAGCGCCGAACGAAGGGGGAGATAAACGGAGGTTAAAGGGTGGCAGTATCGGGGAAAGACCACTACTCCAAGAAGGCAGCCCTAGAGGCTAAACAGAAAACCCTGGAGTTTTTGAGGCAAGGCTTGCCTCTCCAAGAAGCCATAATCAGAGTAGGTCGCCAGCCGGATACTTTGAAGGACTGGAAGAAAGACGCCAAATGGTGGCAAGAAGTTGAGAAGGCAAAGGAAGAGGGGGAGCGTACTCTCAGTGTCGTATCTGGAGACGCCAAGTATAAAATCGGCTTTGCCGAGTTCTCCCAAGAGTTCCTAGACTCCCCCATCTTCCCACACCACCAATCCTGGATTGATGTCCTTGAGGGGCGCGAGCCATCCTGGCTACACCCAGCCATGACTTATGAGCCTGCCTCGGCCAAACGCCTTCTGATAAACGTACCCCCGGAGCATGCCAAGTCTACGGTCATCACAGTCAACTACTGTGTCTACCGGATAGCCATGAATCCGAACGTCAAGATTACGATAGTCTCCAAAACCCAAGAACGCGCAAAAGAGTATCTTTATTCCATCAAGCAGCGCCTCTCTCACGAGAGGTGGGCTAAGATGCAAGCCATCTATGGCAGTGCTGGTGGTTGGAAAGAAGACGCAGATTCCTGGAAGGCTGACAGGATCTACATAGCCCGTGACTCTACCGAAAAAGACCCAACGGTTCAGGCTCTCGGTATCGGAGGTCAGATTACGGGTGCTCGTTCAGACCTGATTATCTTAGATGACGTTGTGACTACATCCAACGCTCATGAGTGGGAGAAGCAACTCCTCTGGTTACAGAGAGATGTAGTTACCCGTCTAGGCGACGTGGGAAAGTTGCTTATAGTGGGGACGCGTATTGCTCCCAATGACCTATACCGGGAGATAAGAAACCCAGACCACTGGACAGGTGGTAAGACCCCATTTACTTATTTTGCCATGCCTGCAGTTCTGGAGTATCACAATAACCCAGAGAAGTGGGAAACTCTATGGCCTAAAAGCCATATACCGTGGGAGGGTTCTGATGAAGGTGTACTTCCAGATGAGGACGGTCTGTATCCTAAATGGAATGGGTCAGCATTATTCAGGAGACGTTCAGAGGTTAGCCCGTCTGCTTGGGCTCTTGTCTACCAGCAAGAGGACGTACAAGAAGATTCTATTTTTCCCCCTATCTGTGTCCAAGGTTCTGTCAACCGGATGCGGAAGCGGGGCATACTAAAACCAGGAGTACCTGGGCATCCAAAGCAACCTGGCTCGTGGTATACCATTATGGGGCTAGACCCTGCTATGAGTGGTAATACTGCAGCGGTGATGATGGTAGTAGACCGCAATACTCGGATGCGTTACATACTAGATGTCGAGAATATGCAAGACCCGACTCCGCAGAAGATTCAAAGACTTATAGAAGAGTGGGTAGTCAAGTACCATCCACAAGAATTACGTATTGAAATCAACGCACATCAGAAAGCCTACGCGCTAGATGATGACTTGAGGCAATATCTAGCCTCTAATGGCGTAAGATTCTCAAGCCAGTTTACTGGCAAGAACAAATGGGATACATCTTTCGGTGTGGCTGCTATGTCTGGACTCTTTGGGACTATGCGTAACGGAACCCACAACGGAGATAACTTGATTGAGATACCATCACAGGATGGTTCTGAAGGAATCAAGGCGCTCATCCAACAACTAATTACATGGAGACCTGACACTAAGGGTAAGACTGACTGTGTCATGGCTTTATGGTTCTGTGAGTTGAGGGCTCGTGAGATGATTGCTAATGCAAACATTAACCAAAGCCATGTACAGAATAGATGGGCCACACGCAGGCAACTAGATAATCGTTATACAGTAAACGTAAACGATTTAGAAATGTCGATGTACGAATAGGAAAATGATGGACTTTGATATCAACTCTATCGCTAGGCGAGTAGACGCGCTCAAGATGCGCAACTCTGCTAGAGATGCTCGCATGAACGATATCCTTGCCGTACGTAAAGGCAATATGTCAGATATTTACCCTGACTTATTCCCTGAAGGCATGGACAAGTCAATGGTAGCCAACTTTGTCGATGTGGCAGCACGCGACTTAGCCGAAGTACTAGCACCACTACCATCGTTTAATTGCTCAACAACTAACGTTACATCTGATAAAGCGCGTCAGTTTGCTGATAAGCGTGGCATGATTGCCAATAACTATGTTTATTTCTCGCGCCTACAATCACAAATGTACTGGGGTGCTGATTGGTATTTTTCATACGGCTTCTTGCCTATCCATGTAGAACCTGATTTTGATAACAATATGCCTCGCATTCGCGTTGAGGATCCGCTAGGTTCTTATCCAGAGTTTGATAGATTTGGTAGATGCGTAGCATTTGCAAAACGTTACTACAAAACAATAGGCGAACTTGCTATCGAGTATCCTGAATTTGCTTTTGCTTTGTTAGGCAAAGATGGATTTAACCAGGATACTGGTTCAATGATAGAAATGATTCGTTACACAGATAAAGATGTTACTGTTCTTTACTTGCCAAGTCGTGGCAATCTTGTGCTCAACTCAGCACCAAACATAATGGGCAAGATGCTAGTAAATGTAGCACGACGTCCCGGTATCGATGATGAGGCTCGTGGACAATTCGATGATGTCATATATGTACAACTTGCTCGTTCTCGCTTTGCGAACCTTGCAATGGAAGCAGCAGAAAAATCTATTCAGGCTCCGTTGGTCGTTCCACAGGATGTCAATGACATGCCTATGGGCCCGGATGCGATTATCAGAACTGCTACACCACAAGGAGTCGGAAGAGTCCGACTTGATGTACCTGCCGCTGCCTTCCAAGAACAAGCAGCGCTACAATCAGAATTGCGTCTCGGTTCGCGTTATCCAGAAGGAAGAACGGGAACAATTGACGCAAGTATCATCACAGGTCAGGGTGTGCAAGCGTTGCTTGGTGCATTCGACTCCCAAATCAAGGCAGGACAGACAATTCTTGCTGAGACTTTTGAGGACGTGATAAAACTATGTTTCGAAATGGACCAAGTCCTTTTCGATAAAGAAAAGAGTGTCAAGGGAATCGCACAGGGTACTCCGTACGAGTTGAAGTACAAACCATCCAAAGACATCAAAGGTGACACCTCCATTGAGGTACGTTACGGTTTGATGGCTGGACTTGACCCATCGCGTGCCTTGATTTTCTCTCTTCAAGCACTTGGAGCAGATTTAGTATCCAAGGACTTTATTCGCCGCGAACTTCCATGGAGTGTTAATGTTTCGTTGGAAGAACAACGCATTGAAATTGAAAAAATGCGTGATAATTTATCCGCGGCAATTACCGCTACGGCGCAATCAATTCCAGCAATGGCTTCGCAAGGACAAGATCCTTCGCCATTAATTCAAAAAATTGCTGATGTAATTGATAGACGTCGTAAAGGGGACAGCATAGAGGCTGCTGCACTGGCTGTATTCCAGCCGGCGCAGGCAGAGATGACTCCACCAGGCGAACAGGCTCCGGTTGAGCAGGCTACCCCGTCCCCGGCCGCTCCTGGATTACCTGCTGGTGGGGTCCCACAATCTCCAATGGGCGGAGGAACACCAGATTTAGCAACAATACTTGCTGGCTTGGGAGGATAGTATGGCTACTAAAAAGCGCACAACTAAAAAAGTTGCGAAAAGACGTAGAACTACAAAAGAGCCAGTTCTTACCAAACTTGATTTTTGGGCTATTGCAGCCAAAGAAGTTTATGATGCTTGCTTAAAAGCAGGTTTTGATGAAGGAACGGCAATGGCTTTTGCGATGGATAGAACATCGTATCCTGACTGGATAGTTGCTCCAGATGACCCAATACGTAAAGTAGATTACGATGATGATGAAGATGAGGACTAAAAATGGCAGAAGGAATGAGAGTATCAGGAGTCGGCAAGAAATCACAACGTATTGATTTAGATAAAGCCAGAAAAGTCCAACGCCAAGCAAAAATTCAAAATGCAACTGGCGGAGCCTATGGGCAACGTGCTGAGTTGATGGACATTGCATCAGGTGCGCCTATGCCTCAGACTGGCGCAGTTCCTCAAGCACCAATGAGACCTGCCCCGCCTATTTCTAGTATTCCAAGTGTAGGTGCTTTTGAGCCTACGCAACGTCCCGATGAGCCTATTACTGCAGGATTACCTGTAGGAGAAGGTCCAGGACCAGAAGTTTTACAGACTCCAGTTACAGCACCAGACCAACTTGCAGTTCTTGCTCGTGCTATGTTTGCTGCTAATCCAACACCTCAACTACGTAGGCTAGTAGAAGCCTTCATGCAAGAAGGGCGTTAATGTCAAGATTAGGCGCAGACTGGAGTAAGTATCAATACACCAGTGTCTTTGACACTAATAATACTAATCGTCTGCTTGCTAACGCCGTAAATAATCAACTTCAGGGCTTAGACCCTACAATTACGCAGAACTTTAACTCTTTAGTTAATAGATTTCCTAATCAAAGTAAAGACTTTTTGTTAGGTGCGGCTAAGTTAGGCTTGAATGCTAATAGCGAAGGCGTAGAAAAACTTGCTTCTGTAGATGGTTTAGCCCAGTTAAAACAAGATTTGTCTAATGTAGAAAAGATTAAATCTACAGCAAAAGAAGATAAAGGCTTTTTACAGGGTGTAAAAGACGCAGTTTACTCAGGTGTTAAAGGTACAACTCGTTTATTGTTTGCCACTTTGCAGGCTCCGTATCAGTATGTAACCACTATGGCTCGGGATACTTATGCCGCAGCCAAAGGGCAAGCAACTGGAAGCGCTCAAGATAGATTTATGAGAAGCAATCCTATCACTGGATTGGTTTCTGAAACTACAAATCTTGGTCAATTGTTACGCGCTAGTACTCGTGCTATAACTGACGGTAAATCAGTAGATACTGGTTCTGGATTTTTTATTGGTCACGATTCAAAAGTTGCAAAGTCACAAGCAAAGGCTATGCAGGCTTATGGTCGTATTAATGACCAATCATTTACAATAGGTCGTCTTGGTCTAAATTCTCTAGGCGCAGATCCTAATGGTACAACTTACCGTGTTATGTCCGGCGTTGTTGACGCAGTTTTGGCTATTGGAACAGACCCATCAGTCTGGGTAGGTCCTGGTTCTGTCACTAAAATCATCAAAGGTGGAAAAGAACTAAAGGCTGCCAAAGGCGCAGCACAGCGTGTTGTATCCGCTAAAGAGGCAAAGCAGATAGAGGCTATCAATGCTGAGACTGCTCTTGAAAATGCACGCATAAAAGAGTTTCATGGTGACAAAAAGGACGTAATACGCGAAGTAGACAATACGTTCCTAAAGGCAGAAAAGAACCTAAAAAGAACACAACAGTCACGCGAGCGTGCACGTGTTCGTAATGTGGCTCGTCAAGTAACTTTTGGTATGTCCAAAAAAGAAGTTGGCGAGGCTAAAGTTGCCGAACAACTATCAAATGATGCTATTGGCAAATTTGTTTTAGATACAGTAGAAGAAGGACGTGGTTCAGAAGTAATAGATAGACTCGCTCAACTATCTGCTGACCACTACAATACTAAGGGCGCGTTTGTAGGTTTTCATTTTGAAGAAGTTCCCGATGCTGGTAGGCTACATTATGGGGCGTATGCTGACGGTGAGTATATTGTTGCTATTTCGGGTGAAAAACCGCTCAACATCTACGACATTACAACGACTTATGAGAATGCGTCACTTGCTGAACGCGCAGCGGAAGTAGAAAGACGCGGAGTATTTTTTGACGAATTGTTCCGTCTTGCAGGAGATGAAACTCTTCCAGCAGCAACCCGTGACGCTCTTGATGATTTTATAGGTGCTAGTGTTCCTGGCAACTCTTTAATGAAGACATCTTATGATGATGTTCTATTTGGAGAAGGTTCTGAGTCCGTAGCGCGTCTTATTGCTCGTGCAATTGAAGCAGATAATCCAGATTTGCTAGAAATGGTTATGGCTTCGGTTCAAAAGGCTTGGGCATTCGATGGTTATTCAAACATTCGCGCTATTCATGGCGGAGTTGGTGGCGTAGTTATCGACAACCCAGAAATGTATTCTGCTCGCATACTAGGCTTGAGCGATACATTTAGTGGTTCCCTAGAGGGGCGTGTTACGCCTGAAGCATTTGCTAAACTTATGTCTAGCATGAAAGATGCTGACGGACAACTTGCAGATGCACAGAAAGCATTTGAAGATGCTCAAACAGCATATGCTTCTGTAAATCGTGACTTAAAAGAGATTGAAGTTCTTCAAGATTTTGTACGTCAAGACCCTGAACTACTTGCTCAGATTATCAATGACCCAAAGAATGCTGGCATTGCCAGACTTATGGGTCTTTCTGATAACATCAAGTCAGGAGAATATAAGAAAGAAGCGCTTCGGTTTGAAGTTGGCATGCTTGACTCTTTTGGTGGCTCCCTAAAGGCTGACCTAAAGAAGGCTGCTAATTACATTCTTGGTAAAAGATTTGCCCAAGTGGCAGAGATTGTAGCCCGTGAGACAGACTTCTCTCGCTTAAATCGTCTTTTTGGTCGCAAATTAGACTCCGCAATGGTACAGGAATTGGTAGATGCTACGACGAGTGATGAAGTTCTTTCTATTTTCTTACGTCATCTTGCTGCTCCTACTTCCGACCCATCCGTATATCGCTCGATGGCTCTACGCGGAGAAGCCGCGCTTAACTCGAATAGTCCGTTATATAAGATGGTCGCGCCAGTTGCTCGAAAGGCTCTTCCAATTGTTGAAAAAACTGAGCGCAATTTTGGACGGTATTTTACACGTTCGGTAGTTCTTCCACTAGATGACTTAGATAGACTTGTCAACGGCATGGAAGATTGGATGTCATCTGCTGGAGTTCCAGAGAATATTATTGATGATGTTATCAATCGCTTATCTAAGGCTGAGACAGAAGAGATTCGCTCTGGTATTATATTCCAAGAAATTGAAAATGCTCAAGTAACCATAGCAAGACAACTTGCCCCTGGTGATAGAGCCCTAGAAGATGCCATTAAAAATGTATTCCGCCCTGTCGGAAGACAAAATGCCGTCATCAAACAGTATGTTGCTGAGAGACTTCCTACTAATGAAGTTCCTCAAGTTGCTATGATTAATGGCGAAGTATTCAAGTTTAATCCTGACCAGGCTATATTTGAGTATCAATTCTTAGATGATGTCATTCGTTTGCCTGATACAAGAGATATCAAGAGAATTGTAACTAAGTATACTAAGCATAAGGCTAAGTATGGTGCCGGTAGAGCCCTAGATGTATTTAACGATACTATCGGTGATGCTTGGAGAACTGCCCAGTTAGCATTCCGTGGTGCTTACATTCTTCGCAATATTGGTGAAATGCAGTTCCGTCAGTACTTCTCTGGTCACGACAGCATATTCAACCACCCACTTTCCTACTTGGCACTAATTGCCGCTGACCCAGAAGGTGGAGCATTCCGCAAGTTCCTTGCTCAAAACGCAAGGTATAAGAAAGATGTTCTAGGTGGTAGCCTTCTAGCCAAAGACGTTAAGGCTCAAAAAGAATTTTCTAAGGGTATTGAGGCTGTTCTTAATCAAATAGGACGTCAGCATAACTCAAATGATCCTCGTTTTGCTTTCGTTGGTCGCATATATGAAGCAGTAACACCAGACCAGCCTAATTATCATCTTGCTTTAGCCAATACCATTATGAAGGCTCACTCTGACAGCCTCATTCCGCTAGTTGCTGGCGTAAGAAACGCAGAAGCACAGGATGATTTCGTTAGAGCGCTTATTGCTGGCGAAGGAAAGTACAAAGGAATCCTTAAGACCCTAATCGAGGGTGGCAGAAACGGTGTAGAGCCACAAGACTTTGCAAAATTATTCTTGAAGGATCCACTTCCAAAGGATAAAAAGTACAATCTAAACCCTGATAACTTTATTGTAGAGAACGTAAAGAACTTTATTTTTGATTCAGTTAACTCAAGTGGTTCCGTAGAGCGCTTTATTCAGAACGTTACTGGTAGCGGAGAAGGTTCTGTATACATTCGTGACCTTCTTGCCTATGGAAGAACTATCATTGACGGCCAAGAAGTTTTTGTCCCTGGTTATGGCAAAGTAGACAACATTGTTGAAGTAACAGATGTTGATACTGCATTTAAGAAAGCCATAACTAAACTATTCCCAGCAGAGAAAATGCCAAACGCTACTGCTATTGGTCTGCGTGACCAAGCCTTTGGAGCGCAAGATATCAAGTATTTAGATGCTGCAGTCAACTGGTTCTTCTCAGGTGCTACTAAAGTTGAAAATGTAGTCAACTTCGTACCTGAAGCACAGATGGCATATTGGGACCATGTCGGTAGATATGTCAGTATGCTCAATGATAAAGACCTACAAGAACTACTACCTATCGCACAAGAGGCTTTACAAGGCTTTACAGTAGGTGGTAAGCCTATGAGAAGGCATCCAGTTCTCAAAGCACTTAAGGCTGAAGTAAGACGCCGCAAGAAAGGCGTGTCAGTTACTGATGGAATCGACCGTCAACAATTAGATTCTATGGCTGGAACCAAAGCAGCCGAATATACCAAGAACTTGTTCTACGATGCTGCTAGACAACGTCAGTACGCCAACGCCTGGAGAGCAGTATTCCCATTCGCGCAGGCTCAATTCAACACATTGTACAAGTGGACCCAGTTGCTCAAGGATAACCCAATACAGTTTTACAAGTTAGGTCGTGCTTACAACGCATTGACCCAGCCTGGTTCTAGTGCTATCTATGATTTGACCGGAGTTGAGTACGATGAAGGTCAAGGATTCTTCTATGAGGACGAATTTGGAGAGACTAGATTCCGTTATCCGCTTGCTGGTAGCGTTATAGGCGCTCTTGCGGGTAGAAACCTAGATTCAGCCCAAGGACTACAACTTACAGCCCCCGTACAAGCCCTTAACCTGGCTTTTGGGGCAGTAAACCCAGCAGTCCCTGGTATTGGTCCAGCCGGACAGATTTTGTACGCTGCTAGCGGCAAATCAGGCGCTTTTGGACCTGAATGGAACTTTCTACGTCAGATTATCTTCCCATTTGGCGAACCAGAGGGTATTCAGGACTTGGTATTGCCAGCATGGCTCAAGAAATCATTCTTGAACTTCATCAATAACGATGCACAGGTAGAACGTGGTGTAAAAGACTGGGCTTCTTACCTAGCCTCAACTGGTGATTATGGCGATAATCCATTAGCAGATGACGCTGCTCGTAATGAACTCTTTAATGATGCCCGCGGTATGTCACGTTGGGCAGGATTTTTTACGGCACTATTCCAGAATATAGCCCCTGCTACACCTTCTCAAGAGGTGTTTGCTAAGGATAAAGACGGAATGTTCCGTACTCAAACAATGCTTTACAATGCTTGGGATCAAATTGCGAAGAAATACCCAGGAGAATACTTCAAGGCTGTAGCAGAGTTTTCTGATACCTTTGGAGCCAAAAACCTATTGGTAATTCTTGGTGGTTCTACTCGAGCAGTTCGTGGTACCGAAGATGCTTGGGCATTCTTGAATAACAATCCTGATGCTGCTGCCAAATATGCTACATCAGAAGCAGACATCGTTCCATACTTCTTCCCTGGTGGGGAAGCGGCTACTGCTTACTATAACTGGCAGAGGTCTTCTGGACGTCGTCGTGGTTTGAAACCAGAAGAACTTGCTGAACAGGCTCAGAACATCGTTTATCAGATGGCTAAGTCTCAGATATCAGAAGAACAGGCTCAAAACGGTTATTCGGATGTATGGTATACCGAACAGATGATTGCTCTTAATGAGCGATTTGAAGGCGTTCCTACCGTGAATGTCCGTATTGGTCAAGCAGAAGCCAAAGCCGACCTAGTTGGCAAGGCTCTAGAAGACCCAGCATTTAAGGATTCTCCTATCTATGAGGAAACCAAGACCTTCTACGAGGCTTATACAAGGGCTAAAGAATATCTACAAGAGGTTAGAACAACCGCTCAACCAGATATCTCTAGCACTTTCTGGTACTCACAAGAGATATCCAATCAACTACAAAGCCTAGGTATGCAGTTGATGGTAAAGAATCCAGCATTCTCTCGCATGTATTACGGTGTATTTTCAGGACTGATTGAGACAAAGGAATAAGATGGTTGAAGCCAACTGGAAGTCGGCTCCGGGTCCTAGTGACGTGGCTGCCTATAACTCTAAAAGATCAGCCTTTCAACAGGCCGGAACCTTTGCTAATCAGAACTTTTATGACCCTACATCTGAGGGTTCTTTTGAGTTAAAGTCTCGTCTTTATAGTGACCCAGCAGCATATTCTTTTGCCATCAATGATTGGGTTAGTAGTTGGAGAAGTAATACTACAAATGTACCTAACTCTAACTTTAAGAACGAACTAGATTACATTCAATTCTTACTTCGTGCTAGCGGTCTATCTACCGAAAAGGGTGGCTTATCTCGCGGTATTCTAACCGCTAAAGACCTTACTGGCCTTAAAACAGCATCTCAAATAGCCCTTGCTAATGGTATCGGCTTCAAGGATGTCATGCTTTCCATTTACGAAAGCAAGCAGGCTACTGGTGCTGCTGCTAACGCTCCTAAGTATAGCAAGCAAATTTCTACATCTCTTAAACTAATTGACTTGGGAGATGCTCAGAATAAGTTATCTACTGCTTATTTCAATATGTTCGGAGCATATCCAACTGAAGAAAATATCAAACAGTTCAAGACTTATTGGAATGCTGAAGTACGGAAACAAGAAGCAACTACCACTTCTGCCCAAGTTGTTAAAAAGGGACAGAAGATTGCCGTAGGTAAGCAAAAGGGAACTGGCATAGAAACCACTTCTAGGACAGTAACTAAGGGTCTTGGCTTTACAGAAGATGAGCAGGCTCAGGCTTTGGCTAACTATCTAGGTAAGCAGTTCAATGTAGACGTAACTAAACTAGACCAAAACTTCGGAGGGGCGGTTAAAAAACTTTATGACGGTATTTCTCAGATTTATAGAGACAACTTCCTTGAGGTTCCTGCTTTCTCATCTATCGCAAGTACTGTCAAAGACCTACTTACAACCACAGACGAAACCTCCTACGGAGTCAAACTCGACGCAGTCAAGCAATCAATAAGAGATAAGGCTGCTAAGTTCTATCCAGCATTGGCTGATGACCTAAAAAGGGGTATAGATGTCAGCGAAACGGCGGATGTATACTGGAGTATTTTAGGTAAAAAGTGGGGTTCGACTTCTATAGAATCCTTGAAACGAGATAAAGAGGCTACCGCTTTAGTACAGCAAGCACTTAACTACCGAGATGAAAAGGGTAATGTGCGTATATTAGACATCAATGAGTTTACTGCGGCTACTCAAAGAAGTAAAAAGTGGCTAAATGGTCCAGAGGGTCTAGCGGCTTTTGGTAATGTTGGAGATAAGATTATTGCTGCGATGGGTGGTGGTCGATAATGGCAGAAAAAGATAGATTTGGCCTAGTTGACGCCATTGAATTAGTCGGAACTGCTATTGGTTTAGCAGGTACTGTTGCCGCTAGAAGAGCAACATCAACCGCAAGAGTTGTAAAAGAAGTTGTAGAAAAGGCTCCAAGTATTGCTAAGGGTAACGCTGCTATCAAAGAAGCCAAAGCAGACGAAAAAGCCTTAGCCGCTATTTTAGAAAAACCTAACCTTACCAAGGCTGATGCTAAAAAAGCAGATGCTTTAGTAAAAGATATTAGAGAAAATTTAAATGTAGCGAGAGAAAATGGTGCTGCTACTGGACCAAGAAGCACAGTAACGGCTGTAGAAAAGTCAGTTACGGAAAAACTAACTAAAATTCGTGAAGAGGCCGGAGTAAAGCCACCTAAAGATGTTGTATCTGGTCCTGAAGCAGCAAAGGCTAAAGCAGAAGCAGAGGCAGCCGCTAGGGCTAAGGTTCCTACTAAAAAGGAAGAACCACCTGCTGCTCCTAAAACTAAGGTTACAGCAAAAGAGCGTGACGAGGCTATTGCTAAAGCAAAACGTGCAGAGCCTGATGAAGCGGCTCGTATAAAAGCACAGCGTGCTGCTGCAGGAGTTAAAATAGGTGGAGCAACTGCTGCTGGCGCTTCTGTTGCAGATAATGCGCCAACGCCAACTCCTACACCTATTCCACCAAATATTGAGATTCCAGATTTAACTCCGCCAGGTGGAGATGTGACTCCGCCTCCCGGTGGCGATATAACCCCACCTCCTGGTGGCGACAAAAACCCACCTCCAGGTGGCAAAGGAGACAAGCCAGATGGTGGCGGATTTGATAGTGGACCTAATTTTGACGATGGTGGGACTCCTCAGCAACCACCCGTTGTAGAAGAACCACCCGTTGTAGAAGAAGAACCGCCAGTAGTAGAAGAAGAACCAGGAAATGAACTTTGGTGGCGTATTCTTCAGGCAAAACTACTTGCTGCAGGTATGCCTCGCAGTACTATCAACAAGTCATACAACTACTTTAAGACACTTGTAACTGACTTTGGTAGTACGCCAGATGGTTTAGATATTGTAGTAGACCAGTTCTTCTATCTAAAAGATTACAAAGGAATTGAGTCTCCATACTACTCAGACTTTGGTAAGTTTAATGAGAAGTTGGCACGTCCAAAACTACCTAAAGACTTAGTTCCTTTGGTACTTGGATACAGAGATTTGGCTCAGAATAAATATAAAGTGTCTGAAAAGTTCTATAATGATGATGCTATCAGCAAGTATCTTGCTAATGATGTATCTATTGCTGAATTTGATGATCGCCTAAATACGGCTGCTCTTAAATCCGTTATGGCTGACCCTGTATACGTTAAGGCTTTGATGGAACTTGGATATGTTACAGCATCTAGCCAACTAACTGATTTCTTCTTAGACCCGAATATTGGCACTATGGAGATGCAGAACCGTCAAAAGAACGCAGCATTCGTTACTGAGGCTGTTCGTAGAGTATCTCCTTCTACCCAACTTGAGGTTGACTTGGAGTTTGCTAAACAGCAGGCTGCTCGTTACTCTGCTCAAGGTTACACCGAAGCGCAGATTTCTACTCTCGCTGCTACAGGATTTGAGAATATCGCCGAGGCTCTACCTACCACAACTAAACTTGCTGGTATCTACGATAGACCATCGGCTACTACTGCTGCAAGTCTAAGTAGAGATATTCAGTCAGAACTACAACAAGAAGAGTTTTTGAACTTAGCATCTGCTCGCAGAAAGAGACTTAAGGCTCAGGAAGAAGCAGCATTCTCCGGTGGAGCAGGAATAGCCAGAGTACCAAGAGGTGGCGGCTCAACAGCCGGAATGATATAAGAATCCCGACACGGACCAGCCAGCCCCGTGCGGAGTAAAAGACTGGAAGTACGAGCCAATATCGATTCCCCAGTTGATATTGAGGCGTGCGACAACTACTAAAAGATGGGAGAGGTTGCTATGAGCAACAACCGCGATAACTACTGGGAAGATGAAGAAGAAGAAGATACTGAACAGTACGACTTTACTTCAGACACAGACCTTGTAAAGAAACTTCGTAAAGCCTTGAAGGCCGAACAGAAGAAAGCCAAGGATCTGGAGTCCTCTCTAGGAGAGTTGACTAAGGCCCAGCGAGAACGCGTACTTAAGGATGTTCTTACATCCAAAGGCGTAAGCATGAAAGTAGCGCAGTTCATTCCTAAAGACTTGGATGCATCGGAAGATGCAATCAATTCATGGCTTGAAGAAAATGGTGATGTATTCGGCTTTACTGTCGAAAAGAAACCAGCAGTTCAAGAACGTGATATTGCAAGTCTTAGACAAATGGATGCTGTTACCCAAGGTGCTTTTGCGCCTGAACGGGCAGATGAAATACTCATGAAAATCGACAACGCAGAAAGCGCTGACGAACTTCTTGGGTTTCTCCGCTCGCAACAATAACCGTTCATAGTCTAGGAGACTAAAACAAATGGCAAACGTCTTTACCAGCACCACCGCCCCTGGTGGTACCGCAGGTGGAGCAGGTCTTGTCCAGAAGGCGTATGACCGTCTTCTCGAGTTCGC
>Ga0129336_10001367_pt1 | contig 14758 bp, 8 predicted proteins | sample CPB6_02_DNA_FD_96878 | JGI IMG/M metagenome (GOLD analysis project Ga0129336, IMG submission 96878) | Freshwater to marine salinity gradient microbial communities from Chesapeake Bay, USA - CPBay_Sum_0.6_0.2_DNA | ecosystem: Environmental > Aquatic > Marine > Coastal | place: USA: Chesapeake Bay...
CCTGGATTGGCCGCATCATCCGCAAGACCAGCATTGACGAACTGCCACAACTCTGGTGTGTGCTCAAGGGCGACATGTCCCTGGTCGGTCCGCGCCCTGCCCTGGTGCGCGAGGTGGACCGCTACAGCCTGGATGACCGGCGCCGCCTGGACGCCACGCCTGGCCTGACCTGCACCTGGCAGGTGTCCGGACGCTCCAATATTGCTTTTCCCGAACAGCTGCGCCTGGATGTCGAGTACATCGAGCAGCAAAGCCTTTGGCAGGACGTCAAGTTGCTGTTCAAAACCATCCCTGCGGTGGTGACTGGCCGCGGAGCTTACTAGGCAGCCAATATGTGTAGCACCACCCCTTCAGCAACCAAAGGTCAGTCATGAGCCCGCACTCCAAGCCTCAAACCTCCCCCGACACGGCCATTCTGCTTGCTGACTGGGGCGATGACTATGCACTTTCAGGAATTTTCGGCTTTGGGCATGACCTGGTTCCGATTCTGGACAAGCCCATGTTGCAGCGCGCGGTGGAGCAACTGGTGCTGCTTGGTTGCAGCAAGATTGAGGTGGTGCTGGGCGACTATGCCAGCGAGCATCGCGAGTTTCTTGGCCAAGGGCAGCGCTGGGGCGTTCAGATCCGCTACCACTACCGCCATGCCAGCGAGCCACTCAGCAAGCAATTTCGTAGCTGGATTGACAGCAGCACCAGCACCCTGTGCTGGTTGGCCGATGGGCGCCGCCTGCCACAACGCTCGGCATTACAGGACTGCGGCAGCTTCATGGTCGGTAACGCCGGTTGCATTGTGGTGGACCCGCACGCCAAGGAACCTGTTTGGAGCGGCTGGGGACTGTTTTCGTCCAGCTGGCTTGGCAGCAAGCAGATTCCCGCTACCCGGCAATCACTGTCCAATCTACTTTTGAAGAGCGAATGGATAGAAAAACGGGTCAGCAAACACCTTTTGCAGGCCAATCAAGCGGCCAGTTTTTTATCTTGCAATCTTCACATCCTGAGCGCTGAGGATTCAGCAGGGCCAAGCGTCGGCCGCGGCTGCAACATCTCGCCGCAGGCACGCATCCTGCCACCAGTTTATCTGGGGCAACATGTTCGCATCGGGCCCAATACCACCGTGGGACCCAATGTGGTGATTGGTGACAACTGCGTGATCGACCAGGATGTCACGATTGAATCCTGCGTGGTGCTGCCAGCCACTTATGTGGGCATGGGTGTGGAGCTGAAAAACAACGTGGTGGGTGGCAATACGGTGGCTAATATATCGCTGGACACTGTGGTCTCCATCGACAACAAAAGTATTCTGTGTGCGCTCTCCGCAAAAGGCTCGGCTTCTTTGGGAGACCGCTGGGCTGCTCTGGCGCTTCGCCTGGCGCTGGCCCCTCTTTACTGGGCGGCCCAGCGACGCTGCAAGTCCGACCCCCAACCCGCCCAACACAGTTATCAGATCAGCCGGGCCCTGGGCCCTCGCCCCTGGGCACATCATTTCTGCTACAGGTTTTATCCTTTGCTGCGCGAGGTTGAGAGCGGCCGACTGCACCTGGCCGGGCCAATTCCGCGCAGCCTGTCCGAACAGCAGCGCTTGCCAGCACAGTGGCGTCAACTTTACGAAACTACGGATGGCGGTTTGCTAAGCGACGCCCTGCGAAGAAACCCCGATGAGCTAGGCCCGGACGAGTTGTTTGCCAGCGATGCCATGGCACTTGCCGGTCAGCACCAAGCCAGCACCAAGCTGGCCCTGTTGCTGAGCTACCTGGGAGCGGTTCTTCGTGACCTGATGGGATCGGGCAACCTGGCAGAGCGCAACACCTCCTCCGATCCCTCCTCCAAACGCGCATGACGGCGCATGACGGCCCACAACCGACCAGCATTCAGCCCCAAAGATCCACTTCATCTTTCACCCAACTTTTCAACCAAAGGACCACATCATGGAACTTGATATCGAAACCGCTGAAAACGGCAAAGTAGCGATCGTCACCATCCAAAGTGAAAACCTTGACGCTGGCAACGTCAAGAAATTTCAGGAAAACATCCAGCCGGCTATCGACACCAGCCAATGTGTGGTGGTTGATATGAGAAGGCTCAAGTTTGTTGACAGCTCAGGTCTGGGATCGCTCTTATCCACCCTGCGCAAGGTCAACACCAAGCAAGGACAACTCAAGCTGTTCGGTATGAGCAAGCCCGTCCAAGCGCTGTTTGAGCTGGTCAGGATGCACAGAATTTTTGCCATCTACGAATCGCGGGAAGAGGCCTTGGCAACGCTTTGAACCGTGGCGCTCGCTCCCACTGGCCTAACTGGACAAACTGAAAAATGATTTTTTCTATTCGCCGAAGAGACCTGATCACTATCCTGGCATCCGCCCTACCACTAACTGGCAAAGCCAACATGGGTCGGCACCTGGTGATGGGGATCGTGCCGCAGATTCTGCCTTCGGTGATCTTTGAAAAATGGAAGCCACTGGTCAATGAAATCAGCAAGCTTGCCAAGATCGACATCGATATCAAGCTCTACCCCAGCATCCCACAATTTGAAACTGCATTCCTGCAAGGTGAGTTCGACCTGGTTTATCTCAATCCCTACCACGCGGTCATGGCACACAAAGCCCAAGGCTATCTGCCCATGGTGCGTGATATTGACCAGCTCGAAGGCATTCTTGTCATCCGCGATGACTCAGCCATCAACAGTCTGATGGAACTCGATAAGTCCAAGATGACCTTCCCATCACCAAATGCGTTTGGTGCCTCGCTTTATATGCGTGCGCTCCTGACCGAAAAATACAAACTCAAGTTTCAAACCACCTATAGCCAAACCCACAGCAATGTTTATCGCCAGGTGATCAACGGTACAGCACAGGCTGGCGGCGGGATTCAATCCACCTTGGATCAGCAGCCAGAAAATATAAAGAAGCAGCTGCGCATAATTTTCAAAACCCCAAAAGCTCCCTCTCATCCTATAGCGGTCCACCCCCGTGTGACCGCAGCCCAGCGCACTGCAATGGAAAAAGCCCTGCTCGGCCTCAATGCCAACTCCGAGGGCCTGAAACTGCTGCGCGCGATCGGCATGAACAGCCTGATTCGGACGGATTTTTCAGAATACAAGCCTCTGGAAAATCTGCGGCTTGAGCAGTACGTCATGGGTGTCGCCTGATCATCAGGCCGCAATTGCAGTCAACTGGCCCACCTTCATGCGGCTCAAAACACTGCTGACTCTCATTGTCAATGCGCTCATCCTGGCGTTTTTTGCGGCCTTTGGCCTTTACATGGCACAGCAGGTCAAGGTCCGCGAACAGGAAGAGCTGAAAAATGAGCTGCTGAGCACTGCAAGCATTCTTGACTTATCCATTGCTGACGACCTATTGCTTGAAAAATTTGATTTGATTGAAAGCAAGTTTCGTCGGGCGGTGCTAACTGGCGAACTGAGAGAACTGGTGCTGGCCGATAACGGTGGCCGCGTATTGGTGCATGTGCGTCGTTCAGGCGATGGGCAAGCGGTGTTGGCGTCCGATATCTGGAATAAGCTCATTCCCTTGAAAGAGGGCTTCCTAAGTGAAGCTGGCCTGCTCAAGCTGGGCCAACCCATCAAGCGTGGTGAGTTGATTGGTTGGATAGAGGTTGGTTCCAGCTTGGACCGGATGCAGCGGCAGATTCAGACAGTCTGGACAAACATTCTTGTATTCAGCCTGCTTGCACTGTTCATCTTTTCCCTGCTGATTCATTTTTTCATCGGCAGATTGGCTGGTGCAATTGTCAGAACCAGTGAATTTGCGGGAATGCTGATGGGTCAAAAAGGCGTGCAGATCGAGCGCATCTCACGAGTGACCGAGATTCAATCCTTGATGAATTCGCTCAATCAAGTGTCGCAGGCTCTAGCCGAAGAGCATGCCTTCATGCTCAACAGTGAATCGCGAAAAAATGCGATCTTGCTGGCCTCACAGGATGCCCTGATCTCGATGAATGACAGGGGCTTAATTGTTGACTTCAATCCGGCAGCAGAGCGAATTTTTGGTTATCGGCATGAAGATGTCGAGGGCAAGCGACTGAGTGATGTCATCATCCCGCCCGCCTTGCGCCAGGCCCATGAGAACGGCATGCGCCGGTTCAAGCAAACGGGGAATTCCGAGGTATTCAACCGAAGAATTGAAATTCATGGCTTGCACAGCAGCGGTTCTGTCTTTCCGGTGGAACTGAGCATCTCGCCTTTCAAGATCAACGAAGAGACCTACTACCTTGGCTCGCTCCGGGACATCACTGAACGCAAGAATCTTGAGAGCGAACAGGAAAACCTAAACATCACACTGCAAAACACCCTGTCTGAACTCCAAAGCAGGCAATCGGCACTTGACGAACACGCGGTTGTATGCATCAGCGATCGCCACGATCGGATTATTTATGCCAACCAAAAACTAGAACGCATCAGCGGCTACTCTTCAACCGAGTTGATTGGCCTGTCTGTCAACTCCCTGCGCGCATCGACGCATTTGACGCATATTGAAGAGAGCCTCAATGCCACAATCCGGTCTGGCGAAGTCTGGCACGGCGAAATTGCCCATCACACCAAAGATGGGCACCTTTATTGGCTTGACACGACTGTGGTGCCCTTGTTTAGCAATGATGGCACCATCGACAGGTTTATTTCTATCGGCGCTGACATTACCGCGCACAAGGATGCACTTGAGAAGATTGACCAGTACCGACTGCATCTGGAGAGCCTGATTGGTCAATACCGCTCCACCCAGGCCAGCCTGGAGGAGGCCCGTCAACGCGAGGTCGATGTCGGTCATCTGATTCAAAAGTCACTGCTCTTTGGTCAGCCGCCGGCTTTCAGAGAATCGCTGGCGATTTCAGCCTATACCGAACCCTCCAAGGGAATCGACGGCGATTTCTACGAATTCTTCAGCTTCTCCAAAGATGTCATCGATATCTCTCTGGGCGATGTGATGGGCAAGGGCGTCACTGCCGCGCTGATTGGTGCTGGTGTGAAACAGGAGCTTGGCCACTTCCTTGCGCAATTGACCAATACCCTGGACCTGGGGCATTTCCCTGAACCAGTTGATCTGGTCAACGCCTTGCACCAGAAGGTGACGCCAAAACTTCAGGAACTCGAGAGTTTCATCACCCTGATATACCTCAGGCTGGACCTGGCTCGTCAGCAAGCCATTTATGTCAATGCCGGCCACACACATTCAATACTAGTAAGAGAAAAGGGCATCTATTGGCTAGAAGGAGAGGGCAACCTGCCCCTGGGCGTCATGGTGAACGAACAGTACCGCCAAAGCACGCAAGCGTTTTCTCCTGGTGATGTGATGTTCTTGTATTCAGATGGTTTTACCGAAGCCAGAAACTCCATGGGCGACGAGTTTGGCAGCGAGCGTATGGCCAACTGGCTGCAGCTTCTCTACCAGTTCAAGATCCCCCCGGCCATCATGGTTCAATCCTTGCGCCATGTAGTACGTCAGTTTGAAGCGGTGCAGATCACTGCCGATGACCGAACCTGCGTTGCCATGCGCTTGGGTTTGCTCCAGCACCATGGCGCCAGGCACGAAGTCGAGATCCCATGGGAGATCACCGCGCTGGATCCGGTGCGTTTGCTAACCCAACAATACGCGCGCAGCGCTGGATTGACAGAGGAAAAAGTGGCGGCTCTGACTCTGGCAGTCTTCGAAACGGTTACCAATGTCATCCGCCACGCCGATCCCCCGCTGGACGATGCCACGCTGCATCTGAGCATCGAGGAACGCCCAGAAGACCTGCGCGTGACATTTCACTACCTGGGAGGAGACTTCCTCCCCGAGGTCATGAACCCTGAGGCCATGCCCGACTTCAGTGGCGAAAGCCAGGGTGGGTTTGGTTTGTACATCATCCGCAATTCTGTGGATGCAGTTCACTACAGCAATCCAGTCGAGGGCATCTGTCGCATCGAACTGGAAGTCTTGCTAGTCAATAACGCTGGCCCGACTCGGGCAAAGGAGCATCTAAATGCCTGAGCAACTGACCCCCCAAGCCAGCCCTGAAATTTCGCCTCATGCATCGCAGGTCTATTTCGAGTACGGCCTCAACGGCATTCTGGAAACCGACAGCCAGGGCCGGGTTCTGCGTGCCAACCCGGCTGCAGCCAGCATTACCGGGCAGGACATCAAACGCCTCAAAGGGATCTTGCTGTCGGACCTGCTAACTGAAGACAGCAAGCCAGCAGCAAGGCGCTATTTCTCGCTGCTGAAGGAACAAGGCATCAATCAAACCGAATTTCGCATGATGCTGCGCAATGGCAAGCAGATCACCATCGATCTGGCCTCCATCCAGGCCGATGACGAACTATTCATCCATGTTTTTGACGATGTCACCCGGGAAAGGCAGGCGGTAGCCGCCATGGTGCAGGCCCGACAGACCGCCGAAGCCGCCAGTCGCGCCAAGAACAATTTTCTGGCCAATATCAGCCATGAAATGCGCACCCCCCTGAACGGCATACTTGGACTGAGCCAGCTGGCGCTGATGACCGATTTAAACCCGCAGCAGCGCGAGTACCTGAAAAAGATCAGTGCCAGCGGGCACACCTTGCTTCAGATCATCAACGACCTGCTCGACTACGCCAAGCTGGAAGCTGGACGGATGGAATTTGAAAACACCAACTTCTCGCTGGATGATTTACTCGATGAACTGGCCACAACCTGCTCCCAGCTGGCGGAGACCAAGCCGCTCGAGTTGGTCTTTCATGTACCGGCTGGCTTGCAGCGTCATCTGGTGGGGGATCGATTACGCTTGGGCCAATGCCTGAGCAACCTGCTGAGCAACGCGATCAAGTTCACCCCCCAAGGCACGGTGGCGCTTGAGATTTCTCTAGGCGAACGGCTTGGCGGCCAAACCTGGCTCAACTTTTCCGTGATCGACACCGGCATTGGCATTGCCGAGGAAGTCCAGGCCCGGCTGTTTAAGCCTTTCACCCAGGCCGACTCCAGCATCACCCGGCGCTTTGGCGGAACCGGGCTGGGCTTGGCGATTGTGCGCGACCTGGTACGCGGCATGGGCGGCGAGCTGAGCATGGAAAGCCAGCCTGATCGTGGCAGCCGCTTCACAGTGAAACTGCCTTTTTATCTGTCCTCCGAGCCCCAGCCCGTCATCGTGCCTAGGGGGCGGGCCTGCGTACTGCTCCAGCAGCCTGCCAGTCGCGCGGCAGCTATCGAGTTGCTGCGTTCGTTGGGCTGGACGCCAGAGCCCTGCGCCACAGACACTGCAGATCTTGCCTCGCTTGAAAAAAATGTGGCGCGCGCTGATCTGGTTTTGCTGGACTTGCTGGATGCCCCCGCCCCTCTGGAGGCATTGCGTCAGTCGCTGGCCGAGCAGGACCAGCGCAAGCCGGTGCTGGTGATGCTCCAGCCTGAGATGACGCCAAAAACTCGCCAAATTTGGGGCGATCGGCCCCATACTGCGCTACTTTGCCCTCCTCTTTCAGGCAAGGTATTCTCTCAAGCCATGAGAAAACTGCAACTTTATGCCGGCGCTCAGGCTGATGACACTACTCTGGCCAATATACCCACTGAATTCCACGGAAGCCATGTGCTGGTGGCCGAAGACAACCCCGTCAACCAGATTGTGCTCATCGAGTTGCTGGAACTCGCCGGCATCAAAACTACACTGGCGCAAAACGGCCAGGAGGTGCTGGATCAACTGCAAAATTGTGAGTCGCCGCCAGACATGATCATGATGGATGTGCAAATGCCCCTTATGGATGGTTATGCTGCCACCCGTTATTTACGCCAGGCTGGCCGTCGTTTGCCGATCGTCGGTGTCACAGCGAGCACTAGCAAGGCCGAACAGGCAGCCTGCCTGGAGGCCGGGATGACCGATTTTTTACCCAAGCCGGTCGACATGGATGAGCTATGGGGCTGCCTGACCCGCTGGATAAGCCCCAGCAACAGAATTGAGGAAGGCAGCAACACCACCATCACCCCAGAGGAGCGTTTTCTGCACAACGACCAAGCGCTCCAGCGCGCCAAGCAAGCCTTTGCCAGCGCCTACGGTGAAGAAGTCAAACAGCTACGGATGCTGCGCCGTTCGGGCGATCAGACCACCTTGCTCAGACGCCTACACACCCTGCGTGGATCGGCCGCAACGGTTGGGGCAGACCTTGTCGCCAGCCTGGCCCGCCAACTGGAGCAAAACCTGCCTGCTGGCGTTTCCAGCGAACAGGTGGAATCCCTGTTTGCCGGGCTGGACAAGGCGCTTACTGCATTTCTGGCACAGCAGACCGCCGTCTGAACTGGCTTAAAGCCCAGCGGGTGGACAACTCTTATTCAAGAGTTCACAGTCTGGTCACATCTGATGGCTGTGAAGATTGTTTAATCAGCGCCAGAGCTGTCTAGGAGTAATCGATGAAAGCGCTGATTCTTGCTGCTGGCCGAGGCACCCGGGTACGCCCATTGACCGACACCCTGCCCAAGCCAATGATCCCAATCATCAACAAGCCGGTGATGGAATTTTTGGTGGAACATCTTCGACGATTTGGGGTACGTCAGATCATGGTTAACACCAGCTATATGGCGCCTCAGATTGAAAACCATTTCGGCGACGGACGTCGCTTCGGTGTGCAGATGGCTTACTCGTTCGAGGGACGAGAGCAAGATGGCAAGCTACTGGACGAACCCATCGGATCGGCGGGTGCTATCAAAAAAATCCATGATCATTCAGGCTTTTTTGATGAGACTTTCCTGGTTCTATGCGGCGATGCAATCATCGACCTGGACCTCGATGAGCTGCTGCAATTTCATCGTCAAAAGAAAGCACTAGCCACTCTTGCTCTGCGGGAAGTACCGCTCGAAGAGGTCAGCCACTACGGCGTAGTTGTTCGAGACAATGAGGGAAAGGTCACCGAATTTCAGGAAAAACCTGCTCAAGCGCAGGCGCGCAGCCGGATGATTAACACCGGGATCTATATTTTTGAGCCCCAAGTCGTCAACATGATCCCAACCCAGGGTCCCTATGACATTGGCAGCCAACTCTTTCCCGAATTGACCCGCCAAGGTACGCTTTACGCTGCCCTGCAATCCACCCCATGGCAATGGCTGGATATCGGAAAAGTCTCAGATTTCCACGCAGTCACCATGCAGGCCCTACGCGGAGAGATTGAACATTTTGAATTGCCAGGCCAAGAAATCAGTCCCGGGGTCAGGATAGGCTTGAATGTCAAGGCCGATTTGTCCAACTGCACCGTGGTGCCTCCAGTGTTTATTGGCGGAAGCGCAGAAATTCAGTCCGGCAGCACCCTGATCGGTCCGGTGGTGATCGGAGCGGGTGCGGTGGTGGAATCTGGCGCCCATCTGGAGAAATCCGTCGTTATGGAATACACACGGGTTGGCGCGCAGGCTTATTTCAACCACAAAATTGTTGGCAGCCGTTTTTGCGCCGATGCCGATGGCACTGTGCTGGACGGAAACCACACCGACACCACATGGCTCTTTGCCGATTCACGCAACCTGGATGCCAGTCGCAACGAGGAGCAGCAGCAAATTGTCGAGCTGCTGGCCCAGGCCTCAGCCTGACTGTTCTGGGCTTGAAAATATCAACCACAGCGATGGCTCCCAGCGAATCACGCTGCGCCTGAGCCAGGCCGGCTCAGCTGCACACGAGTCACCGATCGGCCACCCAATCAAGATGAAAATTTTCCAAGTTCTCACTGAGTTTTAACACTCAGGACACATTTGCAGCTTGACATGTCCTAGCCTAGCAGTCGTGTAGATCGCGTTGTTCGGTCAGCACGAAACCCAGGAGGATTTCATGACATCTCTCGCTCTTGCCAACCCATCCATGTTTGGATCAATTCCAATCAAAAAAGAATTTGTGAACTCACGTGTAGTACGTATCAACGCCACACCCGCCAAGGTGTCATGCTCCAGCTGCAATCAACGCGAGCAGTGCATGCCGCAAGGCCTGAGCCCCAAGGAGATTGAACGTATTGAGGAGATGGTATCCAGCCGGCGCAAGGTAAGACGCGGTGCGGCCCTGTTTCGCAGCGGCGAGAAATTCAATTCGATTTACGCAATCCGGACTGGTTTCTTCAAGACCACGGTAGCTACTGAAGATGGACGTGACCAGGTGACTGGTTTCCAGATGGCTGGCGAGATCATTGGCCTGGATGGCATCGTCACCGATCAGCATGACTGTGATGCCATCGCCCTGGAGGATGCAGAAGTCTGCATCATGCCATTTGACCGAATCGAAGAACTCTCCCACGAGATCCCAAGCTTCCAGCGCCACCTGCACAAGATCATGAGCCGGGAAATTGTGCGTGAGCACGGCGTGATGCTGCTACTGGGCAGCATGCGCGCGGAGGAACGGTTGGCGGCCTTTTTGCTCAACCTAGTCCAACGACTGCATGCGCGCGGCTTCTCGCAGCATGAGCTGTATCTGCGCATGACCCGCGAGGAAATCGGCAGCTATCTGGGCCTGAAAATGGAGACCGTCAGCCGGATATTTTCAAAACTGGTGGATGATCAGATCATTGAGGTCAAGCAGCGCCATGTGCGCATTCTGGATACCGCTGCACTGAACCTGATTGTCAACCATCCCGAGTGTCATTGAGCGGCGTTGGGGCTGGCACAGCCCCGCCCGCTTGCGCCCCTCAGATCCGGGCAATAATCCTCAAGTTTTTCAGCAGGCTGCGCAGTTTGGCAGGCCTCAATGGCTTGTGCATGACAGTCAATCCAGCCGACTTGGCACGCTGAATGATGTTTTCTTCAGTATCCCCAGTGATCAACACAGCAGGAATCTCTGTCCCACAAGCTCGTTGCAGATGCTGCAATACCGCTATGCCGTCAAAGTCACCGGGCAAGCGGTAGTCGCTGATCAGAATATCAGGGGAGAAGCCCTCCTCTATCAATCTGAGGGCACTATCCAGATTTTCGGCGCTGCGCAAATGACAAGCCCAAGAGGACAGCAGTGCTTCGCTGGCTTTGACGACCATGGGATCGTCTTCCACCAGCAGCACCGACAGGCCTTGAATTAGGCTTTGGGGGCTTGGGCTGGGCGCAGGCTCGGAAACCCTCTGGGTACAGGGCAGTTCGATGCTGAAACAACTACCGCGCCCTGGCACCGAGCGAAGCTTGACCGGGTGCCCGAGCAGGTCTGCAGCACGCTGCACAATGCTCAGACCCAATCCGAGGCCCTTGCGACGATCACGCTCGGCATTGGACAGCTGAAAGTATTCCTTGAATATCGCATGTTGATGTTCGGCAGCAATGCCTATCCCGGTGTCCCAGACCTCAAGCCTCAGGCGCGAGCCCTGCGCCAGGGCTCTGCATGCCACCAGAATGCGCCCCTGCTTGGTGTAGCGCAGCGCATTGGAAATCAGGTTCAATACGATTTGCCGCAATAACACTGGATCGCTGAGGACCCAGGCAGCACGAGTCCTGACCTTCAACGACAGCCCCTTGGATGCTGCCTGCATGGAAAAGCTGGCGCCCAGGTTTTCCAGCAATTCCTGCAGGTCGATTGCTTGCAGTCTTGGCTGAAAAGTTTTTTCCTGCAGGCGAGAGAAATCAAGCAACACATCGAGTAAATCTTGCATGTCGTGCAACGCAAGCTCCAGATCGTTCACCAGCTCGAGGGTTTTCGGATCGTCAACGAGTTGGCCAAGCCGGGAGACAAACAGGCCCAGGGCGTGGGTGGGTTGGCGCAGATCGTGACTGGCCGCCGCAATGAACTGTAATTTGGCCTGGTTGGCAGCTTCGGCTTCCTCTTTTTTCTCCTGTAGAGCTAAAGTCGACCTGTGCAATTCCGTTTCTGCCTGCTTGCGCAGGGTGATGTCACGGACGGTAGCTTGTACACCTGTCATGCCCTTGATCGATAAACGAGTGAGAGAAACTTCGCAGGGAACTTCCTTTCCACTCACCCAGTGCGTCCACTCGAAAAAGTTTGAGCCCTCGGTGATCGCCCGATCAATCATGCGTTGCGCCTTGATGGAGGAGAGCTCCCCATCTGGCTGGCGAATCGGAGAGAGGTCTTGTGGCTTCAAGGTGGCCAAATGATCAGCATCACGCGCGCCAAAAAGCGTTACCGCGGCCTCGTTGCCGCCAGTAAGCCTGAATTCGGGAGGGAAACACAGCACCTGCGCATCGCGGTTGGACTCCCACAAATCGCGAAACTTCGCCTCGCTCTCTCGCAGCGCGGACTCGGCCGCCTTAAGGTCTGTGATGTCCAAGCTGGCCGAGAAAAATCCAATGACACGACCCTGCTCATTGCGCTCAGGCCGGTACCTGACAAATGAGACACGAGGACCAGCTGGAATATCGGTCAAGAACGATTCGAATTCCAGCTCTTCCCCCGCCAGAGCGCGCTTCATTTTTTCTTCAACAAATTGATAAGCGGTTAGGCCAAGAACCTCCCGCGGGTGCATTTTCATTACCTCATCAATCCTGAGGCCAAATTGATCGGCAAAAGCTTGGTTGACAAGGCGATAGCGCAGTTGATCGTCATATTGCGCCAGTCGTACCCGGGCTTGGTTGGTTATTAACTGCAATTGTGAACGGCTTTTTTCAGCAACTACTTCGGCAAGCTTGCGCTCGGTAATGTCTACATTGGTGCCGATCAACTTGGAAGGAAGTCCATCTTCACCACGCAACAGGGTTTGCGCTATTTCGATGTGCCGGACTGCGCCGTCGCTGTATCGGATGATGCGGAATTCACTGGTGTTGCTGTCACTTTGCCCCTGCAAGAGCGCTTGGACGTTGGCTTCCTGAGTGGCCAGGTCATCAGGGTGAAGCGCTCTTTGCCAAACCGCATAGTCAGGCTGGAATTCCGGGGTGTTCTGAAGACCATAAATCTGATACTGGCGTTCATTCCAATGAACCTGATTGGTGCGAATATCCCACTCCCAAACGCCAATACTGGCCACTTCCACAGCCAACTGCATACGTTGCAGCGCCTCGGCGAGTGCTGACTCGGCCTCTCTCAGTTGTTCCACAGGCACCATGACCCTGCTGCTTAGTCGCCGGGCCAAGAACACACTCAACAGCAGACTGATCAGGCCAACGCCCAAGCCCAGCAGGATGATCTGCCTGTTTTGCGTCAGCACAGGCTCGCGGGATATTTCAAGTACCAACTTGCCCAGAGGCACAAAGTCTGCCTGCTTGAATTCAACTGATGGACTGTTTTCACCCACCCGGACCTGCAGAGCCTGGACGGGCTCTGACCAGATTTCAACCAGGGCTGAGGAATCGGCCCGCGCCAGCCAGTTGGCATTGGCCTGGCGCTCCAGGACATCACCATTGCGATCAAACAGGGTGGCCGACAAAACCCCGGGGTGGCTCAGCGCCCCTTTGAGCAAATACTCCAATTGCTCCAGATTGTTCTGGACTATCGGGTATTCGTTGGCGCTGGCAATTTGCTTGAGCAGGATCTGGTTGCCCTGCTGGTAGGCGCGAGAATAGTCATTAATGCGATAAAACATCAGCAGCCCAATCAGCAACACCACCGCCACGGCAACCGGGACGAGTGAGGCTAAAAGAAGCCGCTGGCGAAATGAAATCCATCGTTTCACAATTTCAACTCCAGACCAATTGCTGGGCTTGGCCACTGTCTGGCTCAAGATGGCCCATTCTGCACCGATCTGTGATGTTTGCGCGAATTAGCGACAATAAGGGCATGTCCGAACGTGTGATCCCCCTGATCGACCAGCGCCTGGCCGGGCTCGCCACCATTGCTGCTGACAGCGTAGGAGGGCAGCCTGTGCTGCCCACCGGACTGTTGTCCGATGCCCTGGGCCGCCCCTTGACCGACCTGCGCATCAGCGTGACCGACCGCTGCAACTTCCGTTGCAGCTATTGCATGCCCAAGGAGATTTTTGACAAGGACTATGCCTACCTGCCGCATCGCAACCTGCTGACCTTTGAGGAAATCACCCGGGTGGCGCGGCAGTTTGTCGCCCATGGGGTGCGCAAGATCCGTCTGACCGGGGGGGAGCCGCTGCTGCGCAAAAACCTGGAAATCCTGATCGAGCAGCTCGCCGCCCTGCGCACCGTGGATGGCCAGCCACTGGACATCACCCTCACCACCAATGGTGCCCTGCTGGCGCGCAAGGCGCAGGCGCTGAAAGACGCTGGGCTGCAGCGGGTCACGGTCAGCCTGGACGGTCTGGACGACGCGGTGTTTCGCCGCATGAACGATGTCGATTTTCCGGTGGCGGGCGTGCTCGAAGGCATTGCAGCGGCAAGCGCGGTGGGGCTGGGGCCGATCAAGGTCAATATGGTGGTCAAGCGCGGCACCAACCATGAGCAGATTTTGCCCATGGCGCGCCATTTCCGTGGCTCGGGCATGGTGCTGCGTTTCATCGAGTACATGGATGTGGGCGCCACCAATGGCTGGCGCATGGACGAGGTGCTGCCCTCGACCGAGGTGGTCAAGCTCATCCATTCAGAAATGCCCCTGGTGCAACTCTCACCCAGTGCGGCGGGCGAAACCGCTGAGCGCTGGGGCTATGCCGGGGCCGATGGCCAGCACGACCCAAGCCTGGGCGAAATCGGGGTGATCAGCAGCGTCACCCAGGCATTCTGTCGCGACTGCAACCGTGCCCGCCTGTCCACCGAGGGCCAGCTCTATCTGTGTCTCTTTGCCACCCACGGCCACGACCTGCGCGCACTGATTCGCGGCCAGGCCAGCGATGAGGCCTTGGCTTCGGCGATCGGCCGCATCTGGCAGGGTCGCTCGGACCGTTATTCCGAACTGCGCTCAAGCCAGCCCCCCAGCACTGGCAGCAGCCAGCGACGGGTCGAGA
>Ga0129336_10001370_pt1 | contig 14743 bp, 12 predicted proteins | sample CPB6_02_DNA_FD_96878 | JGI IMG/M metagenome (GOLD analysis project Ga0129336, IMG submission 96878) | Freshwater to marine salinity gradient microbial communities from Chesapeake Bay, USA - CPBay_Sum_0.6_0.2_DNA | ecosystem: Environmental > Aquatic > Marine > Coastal | place: USA: Chesapeake...
GATATACATAATATATCTATGTTATATATATTCTCGTTATTTTTAAAGAATTCTTCTAAATTATTATAAGTAGTAATATTTTTTTTCATATCATTTATTTTTTCATTTTTTTTATAAGGCAATATACAAATATTACTATCAATCTCTTTAATTATTTTTTTAGTTTTTTCATCAACATCAATAGGTTGAAAAATAAATTCCTCACCTTTTCCAGTAATAACAGATATATCTGTAATATTATAATAATTTAGCCAGTAATAAACACTATTGGCTCTTTCATTAAGTTTAGCACCTGATACACATATCGCTAACAATTTTATTATATTATTTTTATGTTTTTTTAATAATATTAAAAGAGCCAATGTATCATCGGTGTCTCTACCAATATCAGTTATTAATATATATTTATTCATTTATTATCTATTATTTAAAACATAGAATATTATTAAATAGTAGATATAACTATTCATGTCAATTGAAGATATTAGTTATTTAAAAAAAAATAGTATTAAGCAAAGTTATACATTTTTAATAGATAGCAAAGAAAGAGATAGATACATATATCCAAATCCTAATAATTACGTGGTTGAATTTAGCACACCTTTTAAAAATATAATTGGTATGGAAATTATAGACGCAAGCATACCGCGTACTATGTATAATATAGATATTGAAAACAATTCTATATATTACTATATAGGAACGGATGATAATGACCTTTTCATCAAAAACGGGGTTTCCGATACTATTGATTGCGATTTAGTTAAAATTAATTCCACATATGTTAATAATTCATTAGAATTAATTGATAGAAGTTATGCGTTTATTAAAAATTTTGTTAATTTATATAATATTTATAATAAAGGTGGTATTGGTGGTAATAAAATAGGTATAACATTTTGCTTTACTATCAAAGCAAGTGCCATTTATAAATCTGGAGGAGAAGATAATTCTTATACAATAATAGATTTTAGATATGAACATTTAATAAATCCCAGTATATCAACATATTCTCCAATAGTTGTAAAAGTAATTAGGCAGCAATTTGGAACTAACAGCTTCAATATTGTTTTTAGTATAGGTAATGAAACAAATGAAAAAATTATAAATAATATAAATCTCAGTGACTACGTTCATATAGCATGGACTATTTCAGAAGATAATATATGGAATATATATTTAAATGCTATAACAGATAATTCAAAGATACATAATTCTACATATTCAATTAAAAATGTATTTTACACAGATAAATATATTGGAAAAAGATATGGGTTAAATTATGGTGACTGGGATACAGCAAAACTTAATATTAAGGATTTTAAAATTTATAATAATGCCTTGAATATCCAAGAAGTATTTAATTGTATGAATAATAATATTTTAGATTTGCCTATTATTTGGTATAAAATGGATAAGGATAATTATAATTATGGTGTTAATAAGGATATTGGGTATGAAGATGTTTTCGCTAAAATTGAAATAATGCCAGGTGATTATACATTAAAAACTTTTTTTACTAATTATGATGAATTAAATGATTTTGAAATAGGTTTTAAAAAACATTCCGAGCCATCTGAATTAACCAATTTAATAGATATTTATTCTAAAAAACCTTTCATATTAGATATGAAAAGGTCTACATTATCGGAAAATATAGGTTTTGATTTATATAATAATAATAATACAAATGGGCGTTACATTTACAAAGACATTTATAATGGTGATGAAAAAAAAAATAAAATTTTTCATAGTATATTTAATGATGACAAAGTAAAAGAGTTTAATAATAGTTTTGTTGATATATACAAGATTACTTCTCCTGGAATAGTATATTTTATTGGCAATAAATATATTATATTGAGATGTCCGGAAATAGAGGAGCATTTATATCGTTCATTGTCTTATTCTAAATACACATTAGGTTTAGCAAAATTTCGAGTAGATAATGTTGGTATTAATAGTGAAAGACTTGAAATTACAAAATTGCCTATTAGAGAGTTTCACCCAATAGGTAAGTTATCAAAAATAACATTAAAATTTGAAACAAATACGGGTAGTTTATATGATTTCAAGGGCGTAAATCATAATATAGTATTTGCTATTTATTATTATGAACCTACACAAATGATGACTATAGAAAAATCAATATTAAACCCCGAATATAAAATGAACTATATAGAATACAAATATATGATAGAGGATATTGAAGGTGATAGCGACGACGAAGAAGAAGACTATTCAAGAGATAATATAAATGAATATAAAAATAAGGAAAATATATATAGCACAGAAGGTGTAAAATTACAACAATATAATAAATATTTTGTTGATAGCAATATAAATGATAGCACAAATAAAAATGAACCTATAGATGATAATAGCGATGATAATAGCGATGATAATAGCGATGATAATTAATTATTTATTTAAGATTGATATCATTTCCTCAACTTCTAATTTTTTTAATTTATCTTCATTTATAGAACTAATAATATGCTTTTTTTTTTCTTCATTAACTTTATCACATTGATTTAATAATTCTAATATTTCCTTCTTTTTATCAGCATCTATTTTAATAATAGGGTTGAGTGTTTCTTCGGCTTCTTGGGGAGTTTGAAATGTTATTATAAAATCTTCTTTATAACCTGCCCCGCCTGTTTCTATTATAGTTTCTTTTACTTCACCGGTTGTCGCATCTATTACTGCTTTCGCAGAAGCAATAATGCTATTTTCTCCAGAAGGCTTGGATCCAAAATTAATAGTCGGTGTTGCCGTATATCCTTTTCCTGGATTTGTTATATTTATTTCCGAAACAGCACCAACAACTGCTAAAACTTCTTCATCTTTTCCAGAACCAACTATTTTAACTATAGGAGGATTTTTTGGATCATATCCTTTGCCATTTTTAGTGATAGATATTTTATCAATTTCACCATCATCATTAATAGTAATATCTGCTTCTGCTTTTGTACCTCCAGATGAAGGTGCGGCTATTTCTACAGATGTTTCACCTTTTTTATATCCAGTTCCTTTTTTAATTATTGTAATTTCTGATATGGCGCTAACTATTGCTTTACCCTCTGCCTTAACTTTTTCGGTTTCAAAATTTTCTATTTGCGAATTAAAGAAATATCTATATAATATAATAATTAATATTACTAATGCCAGTATTAAAGAAATATAATTTAATATTTCTTCGTAATCCATATCTTTCATTATTATAATCTGTTATACTAAAAGATTATTTATTTATAAAATAATAAATTTATTTACATTTAAATAGATATATTATGACAGATTTAAGTTTACTTTATGGAGCTGAAGATAATATGAGTTCTAATCATAATGATAATTCAGATAATATGTATTCTTCGCAAATATCAGGGCAACAATTACACAAATTAGCTCTACAAAATGATATGAACAATGACAATTATTCACATAACAATCAACATCCTCAACAGCATCCCCAACATCCGCATCAGCATTCACAACAGCAGCAAATGCCTCCGCAAATGCCTCCGCAAATGCCACCACAAATGCCTCAGCAACAGAGTTCTATGCAACTTCAACAGCAACAAAATATAATAAGACAACAAATGATGGACGACCAAAAAAATAAATTAATGGAACAACAAAATAATATTAACTATCAAAATTATCAACCTCAACAAAATTTACAATATCAAAATAATAAAAATCTCCGAACAACAGGGGATTATAATTTTATAGATAGAATGAATCTTAAAAAAGCCGAGGTTGCTAAATTAGCTTTATTCTCATTTGTAATAGTTTTAGGTATATCAATAGATAGAATAATAACTTTTTATATCTCAAAATACATTGGTGATAATGTATTAACAGATATACAAGAATTTTTATTAAGATTAAGCTATCCAATTGCCATATTTTTACTCTTGTGGATTTTTAAAGCTATCTAATAAATTAATATAATAATATATTAAGATATAATATGTTTGGTTTTGTAAATAGTATATATACTTCTATTAAAAATTTTATCAGCAATACTTATAATACAGATATAATTTTCTTATGTTTATTAACCATAGCAATATTAATAGTATTTTTTATTAATATTCTTAAGGTCTATAATTTTACACAAAGTAGGTACAACAAAGTAATGGAACCAGTATCTACAAAAATGAATATTAATGAAAGTTTAAATATTGAATATTGTAATGTGAGTTTTGAAAATAATATAGCTATTAATAATAACAACTTTGGATTATTAACAATATATTTAATAATAACTATATTATTGTGGGCAAATTATATAGCAGAATTGTTTTCAAATGTAAAAATTAACAATGAAATAAAAATTATAGGGTTTAGTAAATATTTCAATAAGGATCTAACAAGTGAATTAGAGTATAACTATTTAATAATTTTCTCATATATAATATTATTTTTATACTCAATTTATTTAATTATTTATTTAATATCTATTAATGGGTATAATGAATCAGAAATATATACTTTAAATAATATAAAATTATACAACGATACGCTAATAAATTATATTGATTACGATCTATATAATCGCATCGTAACTTCTGAAAATTATGAATTTAATAACAAAGTACCTGAATTAAATGATAATAATAAGGCAATATATGGATTAAGTATTGATACAGGTACAAATGATAATTTGACGGACGAAGATATTCATAATAGGGTTAAAACATTAATTACATATTTATTGCTTAGGGATGATGAATTTCAGTATATTTATAATAAATGTAGAAGAGAGTTAAAAGGTACCGGTAATATTATAGGTAAACAATGTTCTTATTTACCTCCAAAATGTATGTATCCTTATATAGCAAATGTTAATAAAGAGCCTGCTATAAGAAGTTATGATGAAATATCAAGTAATGTAAAAGATTATTTAAGACGTGATATGACAACTATTAAAAAAGAGTTATTTGAAAATACATATACTGATATTAGAAATAATCTTATAAAATATTCTGAAAATATAAATTCTAAATATGATGATAATATATTTTATTATAAATTAGAGTTGATATTTTTAAATATACCCGCAATAGTTATTAGCATATTATTACTTATAGTAATATTTCGTTATTTATGGAGTTATAGTTTAATTATGGCTAATAATTATAATATTATTGAAGAAATGTTTAATGATGTTGAATATGTAAAGAACTTGGTATTAGCAGTATATATATTTGTATGTGCTTTTATTATTAATTTGTAAATATTTATTAAGTAGAGATTAAAATATACATGGATAATAAAATCGTAATTAATTTTATAAATGGTTTGTTATTCTTTAGCACTTTCATAGTAGCATTAATTATATTTATAGCAATTATAAATTATATTTTGTATACAATTTATAGCATCAATGCTAATGTCAAAGAATATACATATAATAGTTTTCCATTTTTTAAATTAAACCAAATATATAATTATATGCTTATAAATTATGTTTATTTATTAAATAATAATAAAAATATTAAATATGCAAAAAGCGATGAAGGATATTATTTAATTAAAAAGAGTGAAAATTGTAAAGACAAAAAAATTTTATGTGTTGATAAATATGTTCCAATTCCAGAAAATTTAAATAATATATCGACAATAGAGGATGAATCTTTAAAAAAGGAAATTACCGATGAATCAGATAGTTATTTTACAAAATATGTATATTATAATGACATTTCTTATATTAAAAAACAAATCATTAAAAATGGAATAGATAAATATGTATATATATTATACGATCATAATGATGAATATTATATTTATTGTAAATATTATAAAATAGATGAAGAAGTATCATTAATTGATAATATTTTTAAAATACCATATAATTTATTTAATTTTACTAAATCACATGATCGTAAAACATCAGATTTATATATATTGTTCAATAATAAATTATATGAACTATTGTTTTTAATAATATTTATAATATTTTTTGTGATTATTTTAATAATTATTATAAATATATTAACAGATTTATTTAATATAATAATTACAAATCAAGATTATACTTCAAGTACTAACATTATTAAAATTTTATATAAAGAGAACCATTATATATTTATTGCGATAGTTGTAATAGTCATTTATTGTATATTCCATAGTATTCTTTATTATTATTTATTTATTAACAATGTTTATAATAATGTTTACAATAAATATTTAGAACTAATTAAGATAGATGAATATATTAAATCAATTATTGGAGAAAATATTCTTAAATATGAAAACAATAATTATTCAAAGATTTTAGATCATTTTAAATTATTATCTAAGGGCGGAGATACTACCATTAAAAGAAATACGATAATAGATTTTAAATCTAATATTCCTATAAATATACAATTGGAAAATTATAATAAAAAAATTTTACGGCTATTAAATTTATTTAATTTAGATAACGATTCTTATTACATTAATTATATAGTAGATATTATTGATAAATTAGCACTCGAGATATATAATAAAGATGCTATTAATATTCAAAATAATGAACATCAAATCATAGCAATATCATTTTTACTAATTATATATATATATTTTGTAAATAATAACAAGGATGATCCATATATAATAATTAAATTAAATAAATTATTATTTGGTGAAAATATAAGGGTTGGTGACGACGATATAGATATAGATATAGAATATACATTAACATTAAGGTCTTTATTATACAATAATATTAATATAGACTCAATAGAAAAAGATTTAGAGAATATTAAAGAAGCTTTAAAAAAAAAATCCAAAGTGCTAAAATATAAATTATTTAATAATTCCCATGCCGTATACGATGCTTTATTAACAAAAAATATTAAAAATTTTGTTGAAAAAATAAAGGAGGGTGAAAAATCTTTGGATTTTTTTCTACCAGTATATTTTATAAATTTGTATATGGCGTTGGAAATGTTAATTGGTTGTATTTCTTTAATAATATTACTCACATATTTTGTTAAACCACAATATGAGAGCGAAGAAATGAAAAAATTTATAGAAAAGGTAAATATAATAATACTTGTTATAATATCCGAAGTAGAAGGCGCAGTACAAGGTATAATTTAATATTAAATATAATAATAGATAATAGAAATAGTATTATTGATGAGTATAAAACTACGCCAAAATATATATGATAGTTTTCAATTTACTTATATTATACTATGTTTAATTATATTAATATTACTATTTATTAATAGTATTTATAATACAACAGTTGTTTTCTCAAAATCATATGATAAAATATTAAAAGATATTAAAAAAAATATAAGTGTCAGTTCACTGAAAGATTACAAAATATTATGTAATTATTTTATTGATGATAATTTTAAATATAATGACATTTTATTATCAATGAATGTTTATAATGATATTTTTACATCATATTCATATTTTACTATTGCTTATGTAATCTTTATAATTGTTATTTTAGCTGTTAATTTCACATCTAATGATAAAATTAAAGACGAAAATGATTTTTTATTTTTTAATATAAATTATTATAATTTTTCAATTGAAGATAAAAATACAAATTATATGAAATTATTATTAATACCAATTATATGCTTAATTTTATTTATTGTTTATATGAGATTATATGGTGCGATTATTAATGAAAAAAAAATATATGATTATCGGCTTGCGTATGACACATCTGAATCTATAGAACAATTAATATTTCATGATTATAAAAAAATAAAGTTTGCTGATGATAATAAAGCTTATTATACTTTATTAAATCATATATTAAATAATAACAATAAGTATAATTTTATTGATTTATGCCCCACCGCAGATATTAAACGTGATATTAATGGAACTGTTAAATATTTTATTGATAAAATGGCTAAAGCCAATGGTATCACAATTGATAAGAGCAGTGTGAATGAAGTGCCAAAATATAATTTTTTACATAATATATTACATATGTGTGCTATTTTATGTAAAATTAACGAAAATACAAATGTTGATGTAGTAAAAACATTTAGAGATTTTTTTAAAAAATGTGAATATTATAATACACATAGTAATTTACCAGAACAATGGCAGACGTATGGTAATAAAATAAATTCTGATATACATTTGACATTTTATGAATTAATATCTAAAAATATTAATTCATTCATAAAAATCTTTGTAGATATAAAAGATAATACATATGCTGAAGAAAAAGATATTTATGCTTCCAAAGTTATATTTTTACATTCATTATTAACAAAATACTATTTAGATAATTATGACGATGATAATATTAACAATCTAATATCTAGTGATGATAATAATTCATATGCTCGCAAACTTTTGGGTAAGAAAGATGATGGTGATAAAAATGCCAGCAAAGAAAAAGATTTTTTTAAAAATAAAATTAAATTTTTTAAAGGAATAACATTGGGGATGATAATGACAAATCTAGTAATAACATCTATATTATTTTTAATTATATTTGGTTTTTACCAAGATGAATTTAAAAAAATATTAGATATATTTAAATATACTGATACTATTAACTATTTATTAACACTATTAATCAAGAATTCTCACAAATATACTATAATAATTCCCATTTTAATTAGTATTTTAAATTTTATAAATGATTATTTTCATATAGTAATACCCGTTATAATATTAATGTTGATAATACTCTTTATAATATTAATATCAACATTAACCTAATATTTTGTATTTAAAAATTATATATTTTTAATTATATAATGAAAAATAAATATATATATATAAGTTCGGATTATGCGTATGAATTTAAGAAAATTGTGAAACCTTTCAAAGGATTAATAAATATTCTAAAATTATCATTTAATGATTCATGTGTAATTGTTAATAGTGATGGAGTAATAAATAATATAGAATTATATTCTACATATTTTAATGAATATTTTTGTAATAAGCAGATAAATATAGAGATTAATAAAATTACACTAAAAAATTTATTTAAAAACATTAAAAGCAGAGATGTTATATATATAGAGGTTAGAGAGGATGACCCATGTAACATATATTTAATTGTTAAAAATAAATTAAAAAATAAAAACGTTTCTATAAAATTATTAATAAATGACGCATTATTATTATAAATAACATTTAAGGAATTAATATTATAGATTAATTATTAATATGGATAGTAATAGCGAATATATATTAAATATTAAAACTATTCAGGCTTCAACATTTAAACAGGTAATAGATGCTTTAAAAGAGATTTTAATGGATGTTAATTTAGAAATTGATGAAACAGGTATTAAAATTGTTGCGATGGATAATACACATATAGTACTAATTCATTTAAAATTAGAAGCTGATAAATTTGAAATCTACGAATGTAAAAAAAAAACTTATGTTGGTATCAATATGTTAAGATTACACGCGTTGATTAAAACGATAACAAATAATGATATATTATCATTATATATATTAAAAGATGATCCCAATCATTTAGGGATAACTATTGATAATAATGATAAAAATTATAAGACAAATTATAAACTATCTGTTTTAGATATAGATGTATTAAATATACAAATACCACCTGTTGATTTTCACACTATTATTAATATGCCTTCAAATTATTTACAAAAAATAATAAGAGATATGCATAATCTGGCAGAATTTATAGAGTTCAGAAACATTGGAGATAAGTTAATATTAAGTTGTAAAGGTGATTTTTGCTATCAGGAAACTATATTAGGTTCGGAAAAATCACAAGCTATCACTATTAAAAAGAATTGTGAAAATGACGAGCAAGAAATAATACAAGGTATATTTAGTCTCAAATATTTATCTATTTTTACTAAATGTACTAACCTTTCAAATAATGTTGAAATATATCTTAAAAATAATTATCCTATTATTTTGAGATATACTATTGCTTCGCTTGGAGAAATTAAATTGTGCTTATCACAACAAGATACAAATTAGAAATTAAAAAATTATAAATTCTTTATAAGATAAAAAAATAATGCTAAAGTTTTGTTATTTTTGTTATTTTCATTAATTTTGGATATAATATATATTTATAGTATATGTCTTGTATCTTCCATAATGTTTTTTTAAGAACACCTAATATTTCATTTAAACATAAAAAATAATTATTTGAAAATATTAATTCGCTATCATTTATTATATATATAATATGTTTTTTTATTTCATTAAAAATATTGAAATATTTATTCATTTTTTTATATATTAAATAATATTTGATTGTCTTTAAGTACATCATATTAAAAATCGGCTTCTAAATCAAATTTGCGTATTTGTGAATGTTCCTGTTTACCTCCCACGTTTGCTTTACTATATTGTGAAACGCGGCTTTCAAAGAAATTAGATTTACTTTCAATTGATATTCTTTCCATAAAAGGAAATGGGTTCGCCGAGTTCCATATTTTTTCATAATTAAGTTGTGTCAATAATCTATCTGCGACAAATTCAATATATAAACACATTAAATCAGCGTTCATACCGAGCATAGAACACGGAATACTATCATTAATAAATACCTTCTCAACTTCCACGGCTTCCTTAAATATTCTATGTACCGTTGCTTGCGATAATTTGTTTTCTAATTTAGAATATAATAATACGGCAAATTCAACGTGCATTCCTTCATCGCGACTAATCAATTCATTTGAAAATGATAAGCCCTGCATCAATCCTCTTTCTTTAAGCCAAAAAATGCTACAAAAAGCACCACTAAAAAATACACCTTCGACAAGAGCAAATGCCAATAATCTTTGGGAAAATGGAGCATTTTCGTCTTCAATCCATTTAAAACACCAATCTGCTTTTTTTTTGATACAAGGCATATGATTTACCGCATTAAATGCTTGCGATTTTTCGACAGGGTCTTTAAAATACGTGTCAATTAATAGAGAGTATGTTTCAGAATGAATATTTTCTATAGCCATTTGAAATGCGTAAAAAAATTTTGCTTCCAATACCTGAACATCATTTAAAAATCTCTCGCCTAAATTTATATTTACTATTGTATCACTTGAACTAAAAAAAGCTAAGATATGTTTAATAAATGTTTTTTCGTTTTCCGTAAGTTTATTAAAATCATCAATATCTTTGCTTAAATCTAATTCTTCAGGTGTCCAAAAAGCACTTACAGATTTTTTATACATATCCCACATATCATCATGTTGAATGGGAAAAATCGCTAAACGATCATTTTGTTTCAATAACATTTCTTCATTATTTTCTTTAGCCATTTATATATATATATATATATATATTATTTATTTATATATATATTAAAAAATAAATAATTTATATAATTACATAACAATATCAGATATTACATTTGCCCCTGATGCCGCAGCAAGTGGTTTGAAATATATTGTGAATATAAGCCATGCTATTGATAAAATTATAACAATCACACTTCCTATAATCATTATTAATCCAATAATATAACTATTATTTCCAATTACATAATTATCTGGATTTTTTGGTTCATAATAAACTACGACCTTATCATTTTCATTTACAAGTGCTGCTTCAGAATGTTTTTTAACATATTCCTTATCTTTAACTTTGTATACAATATTATAGTCGCATTTATTAACAATCTTATCATTTTCTTCTCCTTTAGAATTTACTTCTTTTATCGTTTCTTTTATACACTTTACATCTTTCAATAATCCAGACGCATTTTCTGTCTTATCCTTATTTATATTTAATATATATACACCTGCTATAATAATAATTATAAATATTATACATATTATAATAGTAGTACCTATATTATAAATATTTCCTATAGTAGCTGTGGTGTCATATATTGGATTTAATATATCTTTATTATTATTAATATCATTAATGGCAGTTCCAATAAATCCTTGCTGTACTGGCTGTACTGGCTGTACTGGCTGTACTGGCTGTACAGGCTGATTAATATAATTGTTACCACCTTTTCTCATTGTAGCTATCTTCTAATAAACTGACTATATAATTATTATGAAGAACACAATACGCATGTATCGCCATTGTCCTCAATACATTTTAATTTTTTTTTAGCAAACTCGGGATCAATTGTAAATTGTTGTGTTTTAGCCTTTGGTTTTGTTCTTAAATAATAAGAACCTGTTTTGAGTCCCTTAGAATGTCCATAAAAATGCATTGATGATAACTTTTGAAAATCAGGATCTTCCATAAAAATATTTAAACTTTGAGTTTGACATATATATTTTCCTCTGTCTGCCGACATATCAATAATTACTCTTTGCTTAATTTCCCATGATGTTTTATATAATTCTTTTAAATCTTTGCTAATTTCTGGAATATTTTGAATACTACCTTCATTTAAAATTATAGTATCTTTCATATTTTTATTCCACAATCCTTTACTAATTAGATCTCTAATTAAATATTTATTTATTATGATAAACTCGCCACTTAAAGTTTTTCTTTGAAAAATATTGTTTGTAATAGGTTCAAAACTTTCATTGAAACCCATTATTTGCGACGTAGATGCGGTTGGCATAGGCGATATAAGAAGGCTATTTCTCACACCATATTCTTTAATGTCTTCTCTTAATTTATCCCAATCATATCTATCCGTTGGTTTTTCGCCCCATAAATCAAATTGAAATTTACCTTGTGAAATAGGACTACCTTCATATGAACTATAAGCTCCTTTATAATTTTTATCAATTATTTCTCTTTCATATTCGTTAATATATTTATTAATATCATCGTTATTATCATTTGATGGATTATTGATAATATTATCAATAATTCCTCTTCTTTTTTTAGATAATTCCATTGATGCTTCCACCGCAGCATGATATATTGTTTCAAATATTTCATTATTTAATTTAGCGGCTTCTTTACTTTCAAAAGGGTATTTCATAATCATAAATACATCAGCCAGACCTTGTACTCCTATTCCAATTGGACGATGTTTTAAATTAGATACTCTTGCCTTTTCTACGGGATAAAAATTAATATCAATCACTTTATTCAAATTTTTAGTAATAGTTTTTACGATATCATGTAGTTTTTGAAAATTAAATACATTATCTTCGATATATGAAGGAAGACATATTGATGCCAAATTACAAACACCAATTTCTTCTGGAGATGAATATATTAAAACCTCCGCGCACAAATTACTTGATTTAATAGTTCCTAAATTTTGTTGATTACTTTTTTTATTTGCAGCGTCTTTATATAATATATATGGTACTCCTTGCTCTATTTGCGCTTCAAGGATTTTAAACCATAAGTCCTGAGCGTTTATTTGTTTAATATATTTACCTTCATTTTCGTATTTTTCATATAAACTATTAAAATCATCACCATATAAATCGCTCAATCCTCTACATTGATCCGGACACATTAAAGACCATTTTTTATTATTTTTAACTCTTTCCATAAAAAGGTCAGACACCCATAAAGCCAAAAATAAATCCCTACATCTTTCTTCTTCACTTCCATGATTTTTCTTTAATTCCAAAAATGCTTCTATATCACTATGCCATGTTTCAAGATATACTGCTATACTACCTAATCTTTTCCCTGCTTGGTCAATGTATCGCGCTGTATTATTAAAAACTCTCAACATAGGAATTATTCCATTTGATGTTCCGTTCGTGCCTCTAATATGAGAACCTTTTGATCTAATTTGATGAATATGTATACCAATCCCACCAGCATATTTAGAAATTAACGCCATCTCTTTTAAAGACTCGTAAATACCAATAACACTATCGTCATTTATACTACATAGAAAACAACTGCTCAATTGTGGACGCTTTGTTCCAGCATTAAACAATGTGGGTGTGGCGTGTGTAAAATATTTTTTGCTCATCAAATCATATGTTTCAAGAACATCTTTAATATCATTTCCATGAATACCAATTGATACCCTCATCCATAAATGCTGAGGACGTTCTATAACCTTTTTATCTATTTTAATTAAATAAGCTCTTTCTAATGTTTTAAAACCAAAATAATCAAATAAATAATCTCTTTGATAATCAATATAATTATTAAGCTTCTCTTTATTTTTATTTACTATTTCGTATAATTCTTCTGAAATTAAAGGAGAGTGACATCCATTAATATCTTTATTATCATATAAGATTTTGATAGTTTCGCTAAATGATGGGGAAGTATTTTTATGATGATTCGAAACTATAATTCTTGATGCCAAAATACTATAATCTGGATTATCAATAGACATACTACTACATAAATAAGCAGCCAATTCATCTAACTCGCAAGTCTTGACACCATCATAAATACGTGAACATACTTTTTGAGCTAATTCGGAAACATTAATATTTAAATCATTTGATAATTTTTTTAATCTTCTTAAAACCTTATCAAAACTAACATCTTCGTATACTTCGTTTCTTTTTAAAACTCGCATTTATTGTTCCGTTATACTTATATATATATTTTTTGTTTATATAAAAATTAAAAAAAATAAATTGATATTTTAGGAACATAAAATGAATTTATTACAAGAAAATAAGGTAATAAGTCTTAAAAAAAAATATCCTGAAATTAAATTAGAAGATGCTATATTGAGAACAACTCATCTTACAAAACATTATTATAATAATGATGAAATAAAACGTTTATTTAACTTACCAAATTATTCATTATTAGAATCATCCAAATCATCCAAATCATCCAAATCATCCAAATCATCCAAATCATCCAAATCATCCAAATCATCCAAATCATC
>Ga0129336_10001371_pt1 | contig 14742 bp, 21 predicted proteins | sample CPB6_02_DNA_FD_96878 | JGI IMG/M metagenome (GOLD analysis project Ga0129336, IMG submission 96878) | Freshwater to marine salinity gradient microbial communities from Chesapeake Bay, USA - CPBay_Sum_0.6_0.2_DNA | ecosystem: Environmental > Aquatic > Marine > Coastal | place: USA: Chesapeake...
AAGGCTTTAACAGCGGCAAAGAAGTTGGTTTTACGCAAGGTTATTACAAAGGCAGAGCTGCACAAAGGTCGGTCAAATAATGGCTTTTGATCTGAGCAATTATGAAGATGTTAATGCCCGCATAGGGCGTTTTAGAGCTGAATTCCCGATGGGCAGACTTGAAGCGCACATTGAGCACATCGATTTTGATAATGGTCGGATTCTTGTGCGCGCTTTAGCTTTCCGCACAGATGATCCAAACGAATTGCCCGCAGCCATTGATTACGCGTATGAGTTTCGGGCAACGCATGGCGTCAATCGCGATTTTTGGGTCGAAAACGCGGTGACATCAGCCTATGGGCGGGCAATTGGCGCACTCACTCCGTCAAATGCTCGCCCTACACGACAAGACATGGAAAAGGCAGAGAGCTTGCAAGCTGCGCCTGTGGATCATTACCAGCCACAAAATGTCAAGACAGCTGCACAGAGCATTTCAGAGCTTAAACAGGTTTTGGGTGCAAAGATTATGAGCGAGCCGCCCAAATGCCAGCACGGGCATCGATTGAAGAAAACGGGCACAGCCAAAACGGGTCGCCCTTATCTTGGGTGGGCTTGCCCTGAAAAACGCAAAGCTGACCAATGCGAAATGATTTGGTGGCGTCAAACGCCCGATGGTGATGATTGGCTAAGCCCTGAGGATTATCAGGACTATTTGAACGAGCGCGGCAGAAATCTTGATCCAAAAACAGAGCGCGAGCCTGTGCCTGATGCACTTTTAAGCCCGACAGAGCGAAAGGCGCGTCATCGTGAAAATGAATCTTGATTATCCACAGCAATTGCGTGCAGCGGAAGTCGCATTGCAACGAATCAAACAGCTGAATTTGACGCCTGATCACGGCAGCCGTTACGACAAGCAATTATCGTTTCCAGAGTATGTCGCACAAGTGACCGAAAGCATTGGAGCTGAAATCGCGGTGGCAAAATATTTCGGAATGATCGGCTTCGATCCTGCAATGAGCCGTTTCAAAGAAACCGCCGATGTGGGAGCTGCAATTGAAGTCAAATGGACACGATACGACGGCGGATCGCTCATCATCTATGAATCAGATCGCAACGCTGATGTGGCTGTGTTGGTCGTAGGCAAATGCCCGAAATATCGGATCGCTGGTTGGATACCCGTCAGCATTGCCAAAAAGGATCGATACCGTCATCATTCACAGCCGACATGGTGGGTCGGACAAAATAACCTGCAACCTATCGAGAACCTATATCGGAGCAAATATGGCGAAGCTGTATCGGGTAAAGTGCCGAATCTGTAAGGCATACAAAGTTCATCTCTCATTTAATGATCTATCAACACGGCTGCCGCCTGACAAGCTATTTGTGCAATGTTCAGGTTGCAGCGTGTTTGGCGTGGAATTTCTGGAGAATGCAAAGGAGTTGAGCAGCGATGAAAAAGCACACGATCAATCTGACATTTACGACGGAAGCCGAAACGATGCTTGAAGCAATCTTCGAATTGCGCCGTGCAATGATGTATATGCCGACGAGCAAGCTGGAAATGTTTGATGTTAAGTTATCCACAGACGGTGCACAACCTGTGCAACACGCCGATGAGTAAGCGTAACTATTGCGCGACACTTGACAGACGATTACGCTCTGCCAGCTCGCAGCGAGCCGCGACGCGGTTTAGCTCGCAGCGGCGGGCAAAGCGTTTGGGGAAGCTCTTTGCTTTGCTGGCTCTGTCTGTGGGCACTACTTATCAAACATCAGCACAAGCAAATCAGGTTCATTGGATCAATGATTCGATGAACCTGAAATTGTATGCACACAACAAGATTGACAATTGGAATGAATTTGTGTGTTTTGTTGAATTGATACAAAGAGAAAGCTCTTGGCGTTATTGGGTGCGCAATGGATCGCACACAGGGCTTGGACAGATGCGATCTGAGTGGTATGGAAAGCAAAGCCCGCGAAAGCAAATAGATATAACGATCCGTTACATAAAGCATCGATATGATGGCAAGATATGTGATGGAGCTTTAGCATCAAGCAAAAAGCGTGGGTGGTATTGATGAGCTACAAGTCAGAGCGTGAAAGCAATTCAACGCAATGGAAAAAGATCAGGCAACGCATACTGAATCGCGATGGTCGTGTGTGCTATTGGTGCGGCTTGGAAGCCGACACAATTGACCACATTGTGCCCGTTGCTAAAGGCGGCACGGATCACGACGAGAATCTCGTTGCTGCCTGTCGTCGATGCAATTACAGCAAGAAAGATCGAATGCCTGTCGATTTTTTGGCAAGTCATTCCACCGCCATGTCCTTCCGCGGTTTAGTTTCACCACGAAACGAATCGCGCAGCCATGACTAAGGCTAAAAAGGCTCAAAAAAGCCATTTAAAGGCTGTTACAGGCACGGATCGGGTTGAATCGGGATTATTTCCTTCTCAGGGATCGATTATTGGCTCTACGACGCCTAGAATCGCGTCAAAGCCATCACAATTGCCATCAAAAGGCTTGGAAATGATTGAATTTGCACGCAGCATCGGAATGAAGCTGATGCCGTGGCAAGAATGGCTTGCAATTGAGAGCCATCGCGTCAAGCCCGATGGTCGGTGGCTGAATTCTCAGGTTTGCGTCGTGGTTGCACGCCAATCGGGAAAGACGACATTCCAGATCATGCGGGCTTTGACGGGCTTGTTTGTGTGGAATGAGCCGCTTCAAATTGGCACGGCGCACAGGCTTACGACATCGCTTGAAACTTTCCGCCATATGGTCGGGATCATTGAAGCCAATGCAGATTTGCGATCTCAGGTCAAACGCATCAGGTGGGCACACGGATCGGAAGAAATCGAGCTTCTCAACGGCAATCGCTACATGGTCAAGGCTGGCGGTGCAGCTGCTCGCGGAATTAGCCGACCCGAAACTATTTTCCTTGATGAGCTTCGCGAGATGAAAGACTTGGACAGCTTTGCCAGCTTGCGATATACCGCAATGGCGTCGAAAAATCCGATGGTCATTGGCTTGTCAAATGCTGGAGATCAGCACAGCGTCGTTTTGAATCAATTGCGAGAACGCGGGCTTGCAGCTGCCAGCGGTGCAGCTGATGACATTGGTTATTTCGAATGGTCGGCGGCAACCGATGACATCAATGATGTTGAAAATTGGAAAGCTGCCAATCCTGCATTGGGATACACGATCCATGAGGACAATATCCGCGCGGTGCTCAATGATCCGCCCGATGTTGTGCGCACGGAAGTTTTGTGCAGGTGGGTTGCAACGATTTCCAGCGCGATCCCACAAGATGCGTGGAATGAATGCGGCGAAGATGATCTGCAACTTGATCCAAATGCTCCGACATGGCTTGGGCTTGATTTCTCGCCTGATCGTAGGTCGGCAGCTCTGGTCGGTGCTCAAAAGCTCTCAGAAGATCGCTTTGTTGTGCGCTTATTGCACACTTGGTCAAACCCTGTGGCACTTGATGATCGAGCTGTGGCAAATGATGTGGCGACTTATGCTCGCAAGTATCCGACAGAAACTGTGGCATTTAGCAGACGCACGGCAGCGGCATCGGCAATGCGTTTGCAACCCGCGGGCATTTCAATCACCGACATTGATGGGGCGATTTATGCACAATCTTGCGATGAGCTTTTGGGCGCGATCACAAGTCGCAGGTTGCGTCACGCAAATCAACCTGAGCTGACATCGCAGGTTTTGTCAGCTGCACGCTTGCGCATGGGCGATACAGGGTGGGTGATCGGCAGACGGGCATCACAAAGCACCGTCACGGCTTGCGTCGCCACAGCTCTCGTCAGCCATTTTGCGACACGCCCATCGACGGAGATTGACATTCTCGTTGGTTAGTGCTTGCACAGGCGGGAGAATTTCCGCATGGCAATTCGAGATTGGTTTATCACAGCGCCGACTTTAGGCACGCCTAAACCTGAACTTGAAATTGATGTTGCGGCAGCTTTAGCACCGCTTAACACGATGAACAGCTTGTCAAGCTATTTGCTCACACCTGCAACAGCAACACGCGATGAGGCAATGGCTGTGCCGACAATTGCTCGCGCTCGCAACATTATCTGTGCATCAATCGCATCGATCCCATTGCACATCATTGATGATTCAACAGGTCAAGAAATTTATCCGCCGAAAATTATCAATCAACCTGACAAACGCGTCACAGGTTATTCAGCTTACAGCTTCGTCGTCGAGGATTTGCTCTTCTACGGCGTCGCTTATCTTCAAATTATGGAACTCTATGCAGACACAGGTCGCATTCGCGACACACAAAGAATTTCGCCTGATCGCGTGCAGATTATTACAAATGCAATGGGCACAGAAATCACAGGGTATCGCGTCGATGGAATGGCTGTGCCGACAGCTGGTGTGGGATCACTTGCGGTTTTCAATGGCATCGATGAAGGTTTATTAAATCGCGCAGGTCGGACAATCAAAGCGGCTTTCGCTTTAGAAAAAGCTGCAACGATTTATGCACAAGAGCCTTATCCCACGATGGTTTTGAAATCATCGGGCACAGCTTTGCCAGCGGATCGCATTCGCGCACTTTTGGACAGCTGGAAAACTTCGCGGGCTACGCGATCCACGGCGTTTTTGAATGCTGACATCGAATTGCAATCGGTAGGTTATGATCCAAAATCTTTGCAATTGAACGAAGCACGGGAGCAAGTAGCAACAGAGCTTTGCCGCGCAATCGGGTTGCCAGCATATTATGCAGATGCGAACAGCGGATCATCGATGACTTACAGCAATGCCACACTTGCGCGGCAATCACTTTTCGATTTCTCACTCAGAAATTTTGCGCGTGCCATCGAAACGCGTTTGTCGATGCCTGATTACACGCCAGCTGGACAGACCGTGCGCTATGACTTAGACGATTATCTCCGCGGATCAGCAAAAGAGCGCGCGGAAGTTTATGAAATTCTCAATCGTATTGGCGCAATGAGCGTCGAAGAAATCAGAGAGGAAGAAGATATAATCCGATGAAGCTATCCATACCAATTTCGCTGACGGCAGCTGATTCGGAGCGCCGCATCATCTCTGGTCGAATTGTGACTTGGAATGAGGAAGGCAACACCAGCGCAGGTCGCACAATGTTCAAAGCTGGATCAATTGCGCCGAAAAATGTCAAGCTACTTTTGGAGCATGATCGCACACGCCCGATCGGTCGTGTCATTGAAATGACAGAAACGCCACAAGGCATCGATGCAAAATTTAAGATCGCCAATACCACCGCGGGTTCTGACGCCCTTGAAGAAGCACAAACACAATTGCGCGATGGTTTTAGCGTGGGAATTTCTGTTGATGCGTGGGATAACAAAGACGGCGTTTTGGTTGTATCAGCTGGCAAGCTTGATGAAGTCAGTTTGGTTGCTGAACCCGCCATCGATTCTGCACGCGTGAGCGATGTCGCCGCTTCTTATGATGAAGAAAAGAAAAACGACGAAGAAGAAAAACTAGAGAATTCCGAATCAACCGATTCAGGAAATACCGAAGAAAAAGGAGACGAAGTGGAAAACACCGTCAATGAGCAGGCAGCACCCGCCGAAACGGTGGAAGCTGCTTCAACTCTAAACGCGGCTGCAAGCCAGCCGAAGTTTTACACAGCTCCACGCATTGAGCTAACAAAGGTCAAGTATCTTGAAAACTCAATCCGTGCAGCACTTGGCGACGATGATGCGAAGCTTTATGTTCGCGCAGCTGATGACGCCAGCAACAACCCTGCAATGTTCCCGACCCGTCAATTGACCGAGGTTTGGAATCCGCTTGGCACAAATGTTCGCGGCTGCATTGATGCGCTCAGCCGTGGCACATTGCCTGACGCAGGGCTTACTTTCGAAATTCCGAAGATCACACAGCTTCCATCAGTTACCGAAGAAGCCGAAGGTGGCGCAGTTGCAGATGTGAATGTCAATTCCGAGTTCATTTCTGTGAGTGTCAAGAAGTTTAGTGGCTCTCAAACATTTTCTGTGGAGCTGCTCGACAGATCATCGCCCGTCTTTCTGAACGAGTTGCTTGCAACTATGGAGCAAGCCTATTCAAAGGCCACCACCGAATACGCAAATGATGTGCTCGTATCAAATGGCGCACTTAATGGAACAGCTCGCGCAAATGACAAAGATGGGTTGCTTGCGTATGTATCAAGCGCAGCTGCCGCGGTTTATACAGCTACAAAAGGTTTTGCTCGCAACATGGTCGTCGCACCTGATCAATGGGCAAATATCATGGGCTACTCAGACAATGGTCGCCCAATTTACAACGCTGTCGCACCGCAAAACGCGGGCGGATCAGTAACACCGACATCACTTGTCGGAAATGTTGCGGGTCTAAATCTTTATGTTGATGCTTATAAGACAGGATCAGGCGACAACTCAATGTTTGTCATCAATCCTGATGCTTTCACTTGGTATGAATCGCCACGCGCAACACTTCGCGCCAATGTCATTGCCACCGGTCAGGTTTCCGTGCTTTATTACGGATTCGGAGCACTTGCGGTCAAGACGGGCGCTGGTTGCAACCGTTTCAACTTCACCTAAGCCGACAAACTAATCATCGATCAGCTGCGCTCCCGTAGCTGATCGAGCTGAATGAAAGGAACGCTCATGCCGAATATCGTCAGCGCACAAGAGTTGCGCAATGTGCTTGGCGTGAGCGTGTCCTTGTATCCTGACAGTTATCTTGACGACATCATCAACACAGCTGAATCAATAATCCTGCCAATGCTGGTCGCGAATTCATCAGCCATTGCGCAATATGAGATCGAAAATAATATTCTTTACATCTACACCGTCAGACCGCATTCTTTTGTTGTAGGACAGAGCGTGCAGGTCAATAATGTCGCGGCTTCCATCGACGCGACCTATACGGTGACGGCTGACTATAAGGCTTCACCGTATGTTTTTACAGCTGCAAAAACGGCAGCCGATGTCACGCTGCGCGCCGTCATTCCAAACGGATCAGCGACGCTAGTCGGCAAATCCGCGGCTGATATTTATGCAAATAATGACGCGATTGAAAATGCCGTCATTATGACAAGTTCAGAGATATTTCAAGCCAAAACCGCCGCTGGCAATTCGATCGACGGCGTTGATTTTCAAGTTTCGCCGTGGAGAATGTCACGGCAGCTTTTGACTAGGGTTTCAGCGTTGCTTGCGCCTTATATGGCTGTCGAATCGATGTGTCAATAATGCCATCATCAATTCAAACAAGCATCAGGGATTCTTTACAAAACGCGCTTTCAGGGATCGCTGCGAATGTCTATGACAGCGTGCCCGAAGCGGTCATTCCACCGTTTTGCGCTTTAGTGCCAAATGATCCGTATTTGCAACCGAATCTGATTGGACAATCAACAATCAAATTGCAAATCAATCTCAAAATCACGGCAGCTGTGGCGTATATGTCAAACAGCGCATCGCTCGACAATTTAGAAAAACTCATCATCAGCATTCTGGCGGTTATTCCGTCAGGTTACATCGTCGGTGACATTTCCGTGCCGTCGATCGTTTCGGTCGGATCGTCAAACCTGCTATCGGCAGACATACCCGTTTCCACCTATTACACGCAAACAAACTAGGAGCAAACATGGCAAACATCATCACAGGGCGCGATGTGTCTTTCACGATTGGTGGAAACAATTTTGACGCCCAAACTCTGTCAGCTGTGCTATCGAATGAGCACATCATTGAAACATATCAAACTTTGGACGGACGCGCTTACAAGGCGATAGACGATCAGTGGGTTTTTGATATTGAAATGCTTGCAGATTGGGGCGCATCAGGATCGCTTTGCGAAATCCTTTGGGGCGTCTGCGAATCTGCTCCAAACACAGGCATCAGCACCGTTTTAACAGCGGCTTCGGGTGCTACATTTACATTTCAGGTTTTGCCCGTCTTTCCATCGGTAGGCGGCACAGCACCTGACGCACAAACGGTCACGATGAGCTTCACCGTGATTGGCACACCTGCTGAATCGTTCAGCTAAAACTAAGAGAAACGGGAGCAAATGAAGTTATCAATACAAATTGAATATCAATCAGGCGATGTGGCGACTTATGTCGCTGCACCGCCTGAGTGGGCAAAATGGGAAGTCAAAACAGGATTCCGCATCGGTCAAGCGCAAGAGAAAATCGGCGTCAGCGATCTGATGTTTTTGGCTTATCACGCCATGAAGCGTGAAGCGGCTGGAAAACCTGTGAAACCTTATGATGCTTGGTGCGAAACAATCGCGGAAATCATCGTGGGTGACAACAACCCAAAAGCCACGCAAGCGGAAGCGTCAGCCGATTAATCGTTGAGCTGGCAATCGCCACAGGCATTCCGATGTCGGAGTGGCATTCCGCGGAAGATATTTTGACAGCTTTGGAGATTTTGGAGCGAAATGGCGAAAACGCAGGAACGCGGAAAAATCCGCATCGAGGTTGATCCAATTGCCTTGAAAGATTTGCGTGCCACGCTCAGATTATTTGATCAAGAAGCATCAAAAGAAATCAGAGATCGTGCGCAGCCTTTGTCGCAATCATTGGCTCGCGAATTGAGCGTTGCGGCGGCATTTTCGGCAGCACCGCCGCAAGCCATTCTTGTTGCAAAGTCAATCAGCACACCGCGGGATCGAATGATTCGCGTGGATATTGGCGGATCAAAGCGTGTGGGCAGACCATACGGCGGCGAGCGCGACACAAAAGGCAAAGTGCGCAATCGCGTTTCGGCACAAGCTGGCGAATTGTTATGGGGCAGCGAATACGGCAGCGGCGGTCAGCCAATAGATCGCGCAGGTCGAAAAATGGGCAGATCGCGCTTTGTTAAGCCACGCAATAAATCAGGCTATTGGATCAATCCGACAGTTGATGCAAATATCAAAGATGTGGCTGATGCTTATACAGAGATCGTGAAGGATATAGTTAAGCGGCTCAAACTAGAAGGGCGCGCATAATGGCTGGCATTCCAAAAGTCAAGATTCAATTTGACGCTGATCTCGATGGCTTAAAAAAGGGCACAAGCGACGCCGACAAAGAAGTGGGCGGTTTTGCAGATCGCGTCGGTGAGTTTGGAAAGAAAGCCGCAGCCGCTTTTGCCGTAGCTGGAGCAGCTGCGCTGGCATACGCGGGCAAATTAGCCGTTGATGGCGTCAAAGCTGCAATCGAAGATGAACAAGCACAGCTTAAACTTGCCAGAGCTTTAGAAACAGCAACAGGCGCAACAAACGCACAAATCAAAGCTGTGGAAGATCAGATTCTCAAAACATCGCTTGCCACGGGTGTCGCCGATGACAAATTGCGCCCTGCGTTACAGCGTTTGGCACTTGCAACAGGCGACACCGAAAAAGCTCAAAAGCTGCTCAATCTTGCGCTTGATGTAAGCGCGGCGACGGGTAAGCCGCTAGAAACCGTCAGCAATGCACTTGGCAAAGCCTATGAAGGCAATACGACGGCACTTGGCAAATTGCAGGTTGGGTTATCGTCAGCTGAATTGAAAACGATGAGTTTTGAAGATGCCAGCAAGAAATTAAGCGATCTTTTTGGTGGCGCGGCAGCTGCAAACGCAGACACATTTCAAGGTCGCATTGATCGCATCAAAGTCGCTTTTGATGAAACAAAAGAAAGCATTGGCGCAGCTCTATTGCCTATTGTTGAAAAATTGCTTGGATTTATCACGGGCACGGTTTTGCCAGCATTTTCAAAATTGTCAGATTCGCTCAGCGGATCAGGTGAAGGTTTATTAGCTCGATTCACGACCATTGCAGATTATGTGCGCGGATTCGTGACGCCGATTTTTGATGCCGTGCGCGGGGCATTCGATAAAATTGGCAATGCAATCAAAGATCAAAAGCCTAATTTTGATTCAATTGTGACAACTCTTGGCGAAATCTATGATTGGGCTAATAAATACATCATTCCGATTTTGCGTGGCGCGCTTGTTGAAGCTGTTGATCTCTTTGGATCAGCTGCATCGACGGCAATCAAAGCCATTGTGCCAATCATTGAGGGTGTGTATAAATCAATCAAAACAATCGTCAATTTCATCATTGACATTGTGAATACAGCCATCGCGGTCTATAACAAGGCAAACAATATTTTTGGCGGCAAAGACATTGCGCCGATTGGCAAGATTGGCGAAGGCACGGCAACAGGAATGACGGGCAGCGTGCCCACATCGTCATTGCCTTTTGGCGGTGCTTCCGTGGGCGTTACAGGCACGAAAACAGGCGTCACAGGTGCGACAGGCGCGGTCACGGGCGCGGGCGGTGTAGGCGGTGCTGGTGGCGTTTCAGGCGGTGTTACAAAAGCCGAACCTGAACCCGATTGGGCAAATTTGTTGCTTGATGTTGTCGGACAGCAAGCCGATGCAATCAAAGGTCAAACGAATCTTTTGAAGAATCTTGAAATATTAAGCCCGACAATCGCGCAACAAGTTCAGGCTGGCACATTTCAAGTGCCACAGCCACCCGCAGGCGTTTTCGATCCATCGCGCGTGCGTCGAGCTGATGAAGTCGGCAACACAATCAATGTGACCGTCAATGGCGCTGTTGATCCTGAAAGCACCGCCCGACAGATCGTGAATATTTTGAACGATTCACAAGCTCGCGGCACGATCGGCGGCGGTGGGCTGTATGGCTTGCAGGTGGCTTTGTGAGTGTTTGGACACCTGATTGGCGCATCAAGATTCAGGGCATCGAATACACAAACCTTACACTTTCCAATCTGACCGTCACATCGGGTCGCACCGACATTTATCGGCAGCCCGTGGCAGGGTATTGTCGGCTTTCTGTAAAAAATAACGATCTTTCGCCCATCGATTTTGACATCAATGATGGCGTGACGGTTGAAGTCAAAAACGATGCTGGATCGTGGGTTGTGCTGTTTGGCGGAAATATCACCGACATGAATGTGGCTGTCACGGCAGCTGGCGGCATTGGTATAAGTCAGACAATCAGCATCACCGCACTTGGAGCGTTGGCACGCCTGCCAAAAGCCGTTTTTGTTGGAAATCTTGCACAAGGCACAGACGGCGATCAAATGCGAGAAGTGCTGGAAACGGTGCTTTTTGCCAATTGGAATCTTGTCGCAGCATCAAACACTTGGGCGACCTATGACGCAACGACAACTTGGGCAAATGCTGAAAATAACGGTTTGGGCGAAATTGATGCGGGCGATTACACGCTTGATTCTCAAAATTCCGTGGATTCAAATGTTTATTCGCTGGCGTCAAACATCGCCACATCGGGCTTGGGTTATCTGTATGAATCAGCAAATGGTTTGATCAATTACGCCGACAGCACACATCGCACCGAATATTTCTCAGCCAATGGGTATGTCGATCTCGATGCAAAACACGCTTTGTCAGGCAATTTGACTACCAAAAAACGGGCTGGCGATGTGCGCAACAGCATCACGCTCCAATACACGACCAGCGGCAATTCGGAAGTCAGCGACAGCGATGTTGCATCAATTGCCCAATATGGAGAGCTTGCCGAAACGATCCGCACCTATTTGAAAAATCAAGGCGATGCTGAGGATCAGGCGGTTTTTTATCTTACGCTTAGAGCTTACCCACGAGCCGTGTTTGACAGCGTTACTTTTGCTCTGGGCAATCCTGAAATCGACGAAATTGATCGCACCGCAATGCTGGCAATTTTTATGGGAATGCCGATCAATCTTCAAAATTTGCCAGCCAATATGAACAACGGAGAATTTCAAGGATTTGTCGAGGGCTGGACATTTCAAGCGACCGTGAGCGACATAAAGCTGACGATGTTTGTGTCGCCGCTGGCATTTAGCTTGCAAAGTTTTAGGTGGAATTCCGTGCCTGTCACCGAATATTGGAACACTTTATCCAATACACTTACTTGGGAACAGGCGACCATCGTCGCGTAAGGAGCAGAAATGGCAAATACGACAAATTTCGGGTGGGAAACGCCCGATGACACCGATCTTGTCAAAGATGGTGCAGCTGCAATGCGCACGCTTGGCAATAGCATCGATGCCAGCTTTGTTGATCTCAAAGGCGGCACGACAGGTCAAATTTTGTCTAAGAATTCAAACACCGATCTTGACTATACATGGATCAACAATGATCAAGGTGACATCACAGGCGTCACAGCTGGCACGGGTATCAGCGGCGGTGGCACATCGGGCACGGTCACAATCACGAATTCAATGGCAACAGAAATCACCGCATCGGGTGACATTATTGTCGGCACAGGATCAGGCACATTCGACAATCTTCCAATCGGAACGACAGGTCAAGTTTTAACAGCTGACACAACGGTTTCGCCCTATAAAGTCAAATGGGCGGCTGTTGCGACGGGTGATTTTGTTGGTTGCTCGTTATACAAAGTCAGCACAGGACAGGTCGTGGGCGGTGGTGCGTCTGCGGCTGTTTCATTCGACGGCGAAAATTTCGACAGCAATGCTTTTCACGATAATTCAACAAATAACACGCGCGTCACGATTCCGAGCGGTCAAGCTGGCAAATATTTTGTGAGTGGAAGAACAATTTGGAATGAATACAACAAGGGCAAAGTCGGATCATTGATTCGAAAAAATGGCTCAACGACATTGGCGTATTCGGTGGATTACACGGCAACGGATTATTGGGAATCCCATCAAATCACAGCATTGGTCGATTTAGCTGTTGGAGATTACATCGAATTGGTCGTGGAAAATGGCGGTGGCGGAAACCGCACAATTCATGCCGATAACAACGCAACTCAGGGCACACAATTATTGGTAGCAAAGGTGTAAAAATGACAAAATTTATCAAGCCAAAAAATCTTAATGGACACGAATTGCGTGATCAATTGAGAGCTGCGGGAATACCGATTTCAAATGATCCTTTAAGCATAGTCGTCGAAGGCGATGATTCATTGACTTTGTTGATTGATGAAAAATTTGAAAAACAGGCGGCTGATATTGTGGCAAATCACGATGGCACAATCATTGCACCGGAAATGACGCCAGCTGAAAAACTTGCAAAAGCTGGTTTGTCGATAGCTGATCTTAAAGCGTTATTGAATATTGAATGACGATGACCTACCCTGAAAGCACACCCGCGCGGCTGATTGAAATTGCTTTAACCGAAGTCGGCTATGTTGAAGAACCCGAAAACCTGACTAAATACGGCAAACACACGATGGCAGATGGTTTGCCGTGGTGTGGATCGTTTGTGATGTGGTGCTGCAATAAGGCAAACATCAAAATTCCGAATGTGGTCGGCACAGCTGCGGGAGCTGCAAAATTTAAGGATCAAAACCGATGGTCGGAAGTTCCACAAAAAGGCTGGTTGGCTTTTATGGACTTTCCGCATGACGGCGTTGATCGAATTTCCCACATTGGCATCGTTGTTGATGTGAAAGAGAATTCCATTGTGTGCGTCGAAGGCAATACATCAGGCACGGGAGATCAGCGCAACGGTGGAATGGTGATGATCAAGGAAAGACCAATCGGCAAAGGATCACCCGTTGTCGGTTATGGCATTCCGCGATTTGCGCCATACAGCGGCGACTTTCCACAAGTCGTCATTCCCGATTCGGCTAAAGTTGTAGAAAAGCCGAAGAAAGCGAAAAAGAAAAATGATCAAGGCAAAAGCACTAGCGGCAAGCTGGGCGCGTAGCTTTTTAGCTGGCGTGCTTGCTGTCTATATGGCAACAGGCGAAACCGATCCAAAGAAATTGTCAATGGCTGGCATCGCGGCACTTGCACCCGTTTTGATGCGGTGGGCAAATCCGAATGATGCCGCTTTTGGGATCAGCAAATAAGCTGATCGCCCGATGCTTGGGTGCGCTTTGCCTTTCAGCCACCCTTGCATCGTGCGGATACGACGGCTGGGTGAGATACCCATGTCAGGAAGCTGAGAATTGGAGCAAGAGTGAATGTCAAAGACCCGAATGCAAAGTCACGGGCACTTGCACGGGAGACATTTTGGGTTCAACAATTACTCAACAAGAAATCGACGCGCAACAAACTAAGCCCTGAGGACATACACGCCCGCCTAATTTTTCTTATCGGTGCAACGCTGGCGCTGACATTCTTTTGCGTTACCGTAGGCACGGTCTATGCCCTGATTTTTGTAACTCAGCCCATCGGCGCACAAGCTCCCAATGATGCAGCTTTTATCGATCTGCTCAAAACTCTTGCGATCTTTTTGACAGGATCATTGGGTGGCGTTTTGGCAGGCAATGGCTTAAAGTCACGCAAAAAAGATGATGACACGCCGAAAGACACGCGCAATGTTTGAATTTGTCTGCCGTTGATGTCACTCTTTATGTGCTAGTGGCTCGAACGCAGCCACGGCAACGGGAGCAAAAATGGAAGCGATTGGCGTATTTCTCAACACGACAATTTCCGTCGTGTTTATGCTGGCAGGGCTATTTGTGGCGCTGTTGGTTGGTTATGCAAAAGGCTTTAACAGCGGCAAAGAAGTTGGTTTTACGCAAGGTTATTACAAAGGCAGAGCTGCACAAAGGTCGGTCAAATAATGGCTTTTGATCTCAGCAATTATGAAGATGTCAATGCTCGCATTGGGCGCTTTCGGGCTGAATTTCCTATGGGAAGGCTTGAAGCCCACATCGAGCACATCGATTTTGAGAATGGTCGCATTCTTGTGCGGGCTTTAGCTTTCCGCACCGATGATCCAAACGAATTGCCCGCAGCCATTGATTACGCGTATGAGTTTCGGGCAACGCATGGCGTCAATCGCGATTTTTGGGTCGAAAACGCGGTGACATCAGCCTATGGGCGGGC
>Ga0129336_10001372_pt1 | contig 14731 bp, 10 predicted proteins | sample CPB6_02_DNA_FD_96878 | JGI IMG/M metagenome (GOLD analysis project Ga0129336, IMG submission 96878) | Freshwater to marine salinity gradient microbial communities from Chesapeake Bay, USA - CPBay_Sum_0.6_0.2_DNA | ecosystem: Environmental > Aquatic > Marine > Coastal | place: USA: Chesapeake...
AAATCATCCAAGAGAAAGCCTTCACTGCCTACTTTCTACTCATTTGGGACATCGTTCGCGATGCGCAGAAACAGGCGGATTTCTACGTGGGGCGGGGGAGCGGGGCCAACAGCATGGTGGCCTACCTCTTGAAAATCACCAATGTGGACCCCATTGAGTTGGACCTCTACTTTGAGCGCTTTATCAACCTCTACCGCCAGTCGCCGCCCGACTTTGACCTGGATTTCTCCTGGCGCGATCGGCAGCATTTGACGGCCTACATCTTCAAGCGCTTTCCAAATACGGCCCTGCTGGGAGCCTGCAACACCTTCCAATACCGAGCGGTGGTGCGCGAACTAGGAAAGGTCTTTGGCCTGCCCAAGTTTGAGATTGACGCCCTAGCAGACGGAAAGATCCCCGGAGGGGACGAAAGCGCCCAGCGGCTCCTGCAGTACGCGCACCGGCTGCACGGGCTGCCCAACCGAATGAGCATACACTCCGGCGGGATTTTGATTTCGCAGGAGCCGCTACACGCCTTTTCGACGACCTTTTTGCCGCCCAAAGGCTTTCCCACCGTGGATTTTGACATGTACACCGCAGAAGATGTCGGCCTGCACAAGTTTGACATCTTGGGACAGCGAGGGCTGAGTAAGATTTCGGAATGTGTGGAGATCCTCAAGGAAACACGGCCGGCTGAGGCGGCACAACTGGACATTCACGACGTGCAACGCTTTAAGACCGACCCGCCCAGCTTGGCCTTGTTGAAGCAGGGGGGAGCGATGGGATGCTTTTACGTCGAGTCCCCCGCCATGCGCATGCTGATGCACAAACTTCAAACGGCGAGCTACTTAGAGCTTGTCGCGGCCAGTTCTGTCATTCGGCCGGGCGTGGCCCAATCCGGCATGATGCGCGAATACATTGAGCGCCACCGCGATCCCGAAAAGCGCCGCCGCGCGCATCCCATTCTGCTCGACATCATGCCGGAAACCTATGGTGTCATGGTCTACCAGGAGGATGTAATTCGGGTCGCGCATTACTATGCTGGGTTGAGCCTCGCAGAAGCCGACGTCCTACGGCGGGGCATGTCTGGCAAGTACCGTTCGCGCGAAGAATTCCTTGCGGTGGAGCGCCAATTCTTTAGCAATTGCCGCGAAAAAGGCTATCCAGATGCTGATGCACGCGAAATCTGGCGCCAAATTGAAAGCTTTGCGGGCTATGCCTTTGCGAAGGGTCATTCGGCCTCCTATGCAGTCGAAAGCTTCCAAAGCCTGTACCTAAAGGCCCATTACCCGTTGGAGTATCTCGTCGCCACCGTCAACAATGGGGGAGGCTTCTACCGAGCCGAATTCTACCTCCAAGAAGCCCGCCGACACGGCGCCCACATCGAAGCCCCCTGCGTCAATGAAGGGCGGACTGATACCTGTATTCAACCCAAAAACCGAATTATTCTGGGCAGCGGTCGCATTTCCGGCATGGACATAAGCGTTTGCCGCGCCCTAGATCAAGAACGCGCGCAACACGGCCCATTCACCTCACTGGCTCAGTTCATCGACCGCATGCACCGCGCAGAACACCCGCTATCACTGGATGCACTGCTTTTGCTCATTCGGGCTGGAGCCTTCCGATTTACCGGTCAGCCCAAGCGCGCCTTACTCTGGGAGGCCCACCACAGACTGGGACACAAACCGCAAGCGGCGCCCAGTTTGTCGCTGTTTGAGGAGCCCGTTCGGGCATTTTCGCTGCCCAGCTTGGCGCACCATGCCTTGGACGAAGCCTACGATCAGCTCGAACTCTTCGGATTCAGCCTCGGTCATCCCTTTGATTTGTTCACCGGCTGGCAAGGAAAGCGCAGCACTTCCGTCAAGCATTGGCCCAAACACATCGGTGAAACGATCCAAATTCTCGGCTACGTGGTCGCCATCAAGCACAGCAAGACGGTTAAAGGCGAGCATATGCAATTCGCGACGTTCCAGGAGCACAACGGCCAAATCTTTGACACCGTGCATTTTCCGCCGACAGTCAAGCGTCACGTGCTCAAAGATCGTGGCGTCTATCTGCTCACCGGACGCGTTCAGGACGAGCTGGGCTATCTCAGCCTGGAAGTCGACGACATTGAGCGCTGTCCCATGATCGCTGATCCACGCTACGCAGATTCCGGCCTTGGCCATCCCGTGGTTCAAATCCCCAAACGCCGGGCCGCGAACCCTACGAGAAAAAGAATTTAAGGAGGAAGCCGCTTAAGGGTTAATCAAACGGTCAGGTGTACCCATTAAGGGCATTTCCTTTAAAGCATTTCAATTGCCCATAATATATATTATGTTAACTAACTATTCTAGAAGCTCCCTTACATTTCACAAAAGCTCCCAAGCCACTAGCCCGGCCGCTTCATCGATCCTCACACCCTCTTGATTTGGATTCTTGGCGCTATTAGGGTTCAAAAAAAACGCGCCCCTTAAGGAGCGCGTCTTTCTGTGGGCCAGTAAAACGTCCATTAGATGTTTCCCATCTCTTCCATGATACGCTTCGCATCATCGTACTTGCCTAATTTGTAGTACACCTCACGGAGTGCTTGCAAAGTCGCATCATCCTTGGCATTTATGCCGTATGCTTTTTCAAAGTATACCAGGGCGTTCGCGAGTTCAACATCCTTCTCCGCATTCAACTTGTCGTACTCCTTTTTTGCATTTCGGGGCAAGTCGTTCATTTTTTCCACTACTACGTTGGAGGCATCAATGTGCATCAATCCCAACATGTAAACTGCATCCAGGTAGCCCGGATCCGCTTCCATGGCGGCCGAATAGTATTCGCGGCCTTTCACCAAATCCTTTTTCTTCTGGTGGTAAATAAATCCCGCATTGTAGAGATACAAGGCATTTTTGGGGTCCGATACTAAAGCCTCTTCCAAATTGGCCAAGGCGCCATCAAAATCCTCCTTATCCAGGAAAGACTGCAATTCCATCTTCAGGAGGTTATCATTGTTCGGGAAGGCGGCACGTGCCGTCTTCAAGAATGCATCATACTGCTCCGTCTGCTTTGTTTCGTTGTACACCCACAACAACTGGATGTAAAACTCATGCGCAATGCTCTCCGAACGCTGAGGCTCTGCGGCACGCTCCGTTTGGATGTAAAAATCCAACGTCTTTTTGTCGGGGAACGGATAACGCTGACCATCTTCGAGCAAAATACCTGTCCAAAGAATGTTCTTGAAATTCATGTCGATCAAGCTCTTATACACCTCTTCAGCACGAGTAAAATCCTTCACGTCCTGCGATAAGTACCCGATGTAACTCAAGGTCAAGGTGTCCAAAGTGCCCAAAGTTTGGCGAAGCTTGTACGCTGATTCATAAGCCTTTATGGCCGCCTCTTTATTTCCTTTGTTGAAGTTATTGTCTTCCGCCATGGTGATGTAATCAGCCGCCACGTAAGGCAACATTTCCTCGGCTTCTTTCGAATAACGCTTTTTACCCGTGGACGCCTCAAATGCGATACAGTCCGCAAAGCTTTGGGAAGCTTCATCCAAATATTCTGGGGCTGTCAAGGCTTCATCCTTGAACAACTTGTAGTATACCTGGCCACGGTAGGCATAGTACTTGGGCATCAATTTGGCGTTGCGCGTTTCCACGGGCTGCTCGTTGATGATGCCGCTGGCCTCGTCGATGTACTTTTTGGCCTCCGTGAGATCCCCACGGTCCATGGCAATTTTGGCACTCGAAACACTTGGTGCCTGGGCGAACATGGAGATGGACAAAACCAGGGCTCCAAAGAATGCTGTCGTTTTCATAAAATTGGATATATGCCGCAAAGATAACGCCCGACCTGTTAGGGCCGGGCGTTTCCAAATGATTCTATGCGAGATTATTCCGCGCTGCCCTCTGGAGCGGAGTCGCCTCCCTCCCCAGCTGCACCCGCATCTGAAGTGCCTTCTACTCCCTCCACCACTTCAACTTCGTCTTCCTGGTGGGGCACTTTCGCTACCGAGGAGATCACCACGCCTGATTTCAGGTTGATGACCCGAACCCCTTGTGTGGCACGGCCCATAACGCGGATCTCTTTCATTTCCATGCGAATCATGATGCCATTTTTAGTGGTAATCATCAAATCGTCGTCATCGGTTACCACCTTAATGGCGACCAAGTCTCCCGTTTTGTCCGTGATATTCAGAGTCTTAACACCCTTACCCCCACGATTGGTTACCCGGTAATCTTCGACCAAGGTTCGCTTGCCGTAACCGTTTTCGGATACCACCAAGATGGACTCTTGATCGCTGTCCGTGCAGACCATACCGACTACTACGTCGTTGTCTGTATCCAGTGTCATGGCCCGAACCCCAGATGCGTTCCGTCCCATGGGGCGGACCTTCTCTTCGGGGAATCGAATCGCCTTACCCGATCCAACGGCCATGAGAATCTCCATGGAGCCGGTAGTCAAGCGAGCTTCGAGAAGCTGATCCCCTTCACGAACGGTGATGGCATTGATGCCATTGACTCGTGGGCGGCTGTAGGCTTCCAAAGTGGTCTTTTTAATGATACCCTTGGTGGTACACAGCACAACATAGTGGGAATTTACATACTCCTCGTCCTTGATGTCCTTCGTATTGATAAAGGCCCGAACCTTGTCATCCTGTGGAATATTGATGAGGTTGACAATGGCTTTGCCTTTGCTGGTGCGGTTTCCTTCAGGGATTTCATAGACGCGGAGCCAGAAACAGCGGCCTTGCTCTGTGAAGAACAGCATGTAGTTGTGGTTGGAGGCCACAAAGACGTGTTCGATAAAGTCCTCGTCGCGCGTCGTGGCGCCACGTGACCCCACCCCTCCCCGACTCTGAGTCCGGTATTCCGTCAGAGGAGTACGCTTAACATAGCCCATATGGGAGATCGTGATGACTACATCTTCGTCCGCGATCATGTCTTCAATACGCATGTCACCACCCGCATATTCGATTTCGGAACGACGCTCGTCGCCATACTTATCGCGAACTTCTACCAATTCTTCCTTGATGATCGCCATGCGCAGGTCCTTCTCGTCGAGAATACGCTTGAAATAGGCGATTTGCTCCATCAATTCATTGAACTCAGCCTTGATCTTATCGCGCTCCAATCCAGTCAACTTCTGGAGACGCAGCTCCAAAATGGCCTTGGCTTGGATTTCGGACAAGCCGAACTTATTCATCAAGCCATCCTTGGCATCGTCTACCGTTTTTGATCCGCGAATGAGGGCAATGACCGCATCGAGGTGGTCAATGGCAATGAGCAGACCCTCGAGGACGTGGGCGCGCTTCTCCGCTTGGCTCAATTCGTACTTCGTCCGGCGAACCACCACTTCATGGCGGTGCTCCACGAAATGGTGAATCATTTCCCGGAGATTCAAGGTCATCGGGCGGCCGCCCACGAGGGCGACGTTGTTGACGCTGAAGCTGCTTTGCAACTGGGTGAACTTGTACAATTTGTTCAAGACCACATTGGGCACTGCATCGCGCTTCAGGACATACACCACGCGCATTCCATTGCGGTCTGATTCGTCGCGGATGTCGCTAATGCCCTCCAACTTCTTCTCATTCACCAACTCCGCCGTCTTTTTGATCATTTCAGCTTTGTTGACCTGGTAGGGGATTTCGGACACGATGATGCAGTCGCGGCCATTCACATCCTCAATGGTGGCGCGTCCGCGCACCACGACACGGCCTCGGCCCGTGTGGAAGGCTTCGCGCACCCCGTCGTAGCCGTAAATAATGCCTCCTGTTGGGAAATCCGGAGCCTTCACGTGCTGCATCAACCCGTCGACATCAATGTCTGGATTGTCGACATACGCGATGGTCGCATTAATCGTCTCCGTCAAATTATGAGGAGGCATATTGGTCGCCATACCAACGGCAATACCCGAAGCCCCATTCACCAAAAGGGCGGGGATCCGTGTAGGCAGTACCGTAGGCTCTTCGCGGGAGTCGTCGTAGTTGAGTTTGAAATCGACCGTTTCCTTGTCAATGTCCTTGACCATCTCCTCGGTGATCTTGCGCATGCGCACCTCCGTGTATCGCATCGCGGCTGGGGAGTCTCCATCCACCGAACCAAAGTTTCCTTGGCCGTCGATGAGGGTGTAGCGTAGGGACCAAGTTTGGGCCATCCGTACGGCCGTGTCATAAATGGCCGAATCGCCGTGAGGGTGGTACTTACCCATGACCTCACCGACAACGAGCGCCGATTTTTTGTAAGCACGGGAGGCAAAATTGCCCATTTCATTCATGCCGTACAGCACGCGACGGTGTACGGGTTTCAAACCATCGCGGACATCGGGCAGGGCACGAGAGACAATCACCGACATCGAATAATCGATGTAGGAGCTCTTCATCTCCTCCTCAATGTTTATGGGAATAATACGTTCAGCGTCCGCCATTTTGTCAGATTAAAGTGTATTCTTCAAAAATACGCCTTCAGGACCCCTCAAATTCAGCATTGACGGGGATTTTAGCCACGTTTTATGCACAATTTGCTGTTTATAAATGTTCTTTCCCACAGAAGGCCAACCGTTGGCATTGTATTGGTTACTTTGGAAGTATGGATGAGAATTTTTCCCCCCGCGTCAAAGACGTCATTGGTTACAGCAAAGAAGAAGCCCTTCGGCTTGGGCACGACAGCATTGGCACCGAACATTTGATTCTGGGCCTGGTCCGCGAAGGAGAAGGATCCGCTGTGGACATCCTTACATCTATGGGATTGGATTTGAGTGCCTTACGCACCAAAATTGAAGGCCTCACGGAACTCGGCGACGCCTCGGCCACCCCGCGAAAGAATATCCCGCTCACACGCCCTGCGGAGAAAGCCCTCAAAACAACCTTCCTCGAAGCGAAACTCTATGCGAGTGCAGTGATCCGCACAGCCCACCTCTTATTGTGCATCCTACGCAACGAAAACGACCCTGTAACGGGTGTTTTTAAAAACCTAGGCATCGATTACGAAGGGGTCAAAGCGGAATACCAGTCCAAATTTATGGACGATTCGGGATCGTCCCGTTCCCGACCTACCGCCTCAATGAGTGAAGAGGAGGACGAGGATAGCCCCGCTCCCCGCTCTGCCGGTAGAAAGGCTGGGGCCGATCCCAAGAGCAAGACCCCGGTGCTCGACAACTTTGGCCGGGACCTGACGAAATTGGCGGAAGAGAATAAACTGGACCCAGTCGTTGGCCGAGAGAAAGAAATCGAGCGGGTGAGCCAAGTTTTGTCCCGTCGTAAAAAGAACAACCCCCTTCTCATTGGTGAACCAGGGGTGGGCAAATCGGCCATTGCTGAGGGGTTGGCCTTGCGCATCGTGAAGAAGAAGGTGAGCCGCGTGCTCTATGGAAAGCGTGTCGTAACTCTGGACCTGGCGAGCCTCGTTGCAGGCACGAAGTACCGCGGACAATTCGAAGAGCGCATGAAGGCCTTGATGAACGAATTGGAGAAGAACGACGACATCATCCTCTTCATCGACGAGCTTCATACCATCGTTGGGGCCGGCGGCGCGACGGGCTCCCTCGACGCCAGCAACATGTTCAAACCAGCCCTCGCACGCGGCGAAATCCAGTGCATTGGAGCTACCACTTTTGACGAATACCGTCAATACATCGAAAAAGATGGAGCCCTGGAGCGACGATTCCAAAAAGTCATGGTTGACCCTCCGACCCCGGAAGAGACGCTGCAAATCTTGGAAAACCTCAAGGCGAATTACGAAGAGCATCACAACGTCACCTACACTCCAGAAGCCTTGGAGGCCTGTGTCCGCTTAACGGTGCGCTATGTTTCCGATCGCCACCTCCCGGACAAAGCGATTGACGCCTTGGATGAAGCGGGAAGCCGCGTGCACATCACGAGCATCGTAGTTCCCGAAGAAGTGGCCGAACTAGAAAAAGGCTTGGAGGAAATCCGGCAAAAGAAAATGGAAGTGGTGCGCCGCCAGCGCTATGAAGAAGCGGCGAAGCTGCGCGATGACGAGAAAAATGTCGAAGCGGAACTGAGTAAAGCGCAGGCTCGCTGGGAAGAACAATTGCGCGAAAACCGTCAACCGGTCACGGAAGAACACATCGCTGAAGTGGTTTCCATGATGACCGGCATCCCTGTCAAAAAAGTAGCCAAGCAGGAATTGGATAAGCTAGCCCACATGGAAGCGAGCATTCAGGCGAAAATCATTGGACAGGATACGGCTATTTCGAAAGTCGTTCGAGCCATTCAGCGCAACCGCGCCGGCCTGAAAGACCCCAATAAACCCATTGGCTCCTTCATCTTCTTAGGGCCCACGGGCGTAGGCAAAACCCAATTAGCCAAGGAAATAGCGATTCAACTCTTCGATTCGGCCGACGCCTTAGTGCGTATCGACATGAGCGAGTACATGGAAAAATTCGCCCTATCTCGACTCGTAGGTGCCCCTCCGGGATATGTAGGCTACGAGGAAGGCGGTCAGCTGACAGAAAAAGTGCGCCGAAAGCCCTACTCTGTGGTCCTCTTGGATGAAATAGAAAAAGCCCACCCGGATATTTTTAACCTCATGCTTCAAGCCCTGGATGAGGGCCATATGACGGATAGTTTGGGACGCAAGGTGGACTTCAAAAACACCCTGATCATCATGACCTCCAACATCGGCTCACGTCAGCTCAAGGATTTTGGCACAGGCGTAGGGTTTGGGACAAAATCCCGAGAGGATAAATCGGACGAACTGGCCAAAGGAGTCATTGAAAGTGCTCTTAAGAAGGCCTTTGCTCCGGAATTCCTCAACCGAATCGACGATGTGGTGGTCTTCAATCCCTTGGAAAAGGAGGACATCGCCAAGATTGTCACCATCGAAGCGGCTGCCTTAATGCGCCGAATGGAAAGCATTGGATACCAATTGACCTTGGATCCCGACGCCATTGCATTTATCGGTGAGAAAGGATTCGACCCCAAGTACGGAGCCCGTCCTCTGGCCCGGGCCATTCAGAAGTACGTCGAGGACCCCTTGGCGGAGGAAATTGTGAAAGGCCAAGCCCACCCTGGCGATGCCATTCACTTTACCGTGGAAAAAGAAGCGGAAGCGCTCACCATCCAGGTTACACCCGGCGCATCTGAACATTCGGAAGATGCCTCGGCGCCCGCCGAGGAGAAGGCCTCGTCCAAAAAGGCCGCGCCAAAAGCCGAAGAGGCGGAGCAGGAAGGCTCAGAGGGATAAGAGCCCTGGAATGGTGCGGACCTGACTGTAGCGTTCGATCACCTTCTCAGGAGACATCATCATCTCTTTCGCCGTCACACTCACAAAGTTCCCCTTCGATGAGGAACGGATGTGAATTTCAGCCGTTTCTGAATTGAAGAGGCTTTCGAGGTAGGCAATGTTTTCATTGCTCGCCGGACAAACGAACTTAAACATGTAAATGCTGGGCCAAGTGTAGTTTTGCTCCAGCAACTCTTTAAACGCAATTGGATCCATATGAGCCCCCAAAGTAACAAAGGAACTTCCCCAGTACGACGTATTGTGCTCACCGGCGCTCCAGGGACTGGAAAATCAACGGTCGTTCAAGCCTTAGAGGCACTGGGATACTCCGTGATGAAAGAAGTTTCCCGAGAATACTGGGAAGAAACGGGCTACGGCGAAGGAGGCAATGACCCCTGGCGCAACCTCATTGCATTCTCCAAGGCGATTTGGACCCTGCGCGCCGAGCAGCATCGTGCCGCCAATTGGTTGTCTGGCTCCGTCTTCTATGATCGATCCTTGCTCGATATTTTGGCCTACATGGATGCCGGAGAGAAAGAAATCCCAGCGGAAATGAACCCGGATCTGTTTCCCTACCATTCGGAGGTCTTCATTTTTCCCCCATGGGAGGAAATTTATCAGATGGATGAAGGCCGATGGGAGCCCTTCAGCACCTGCCATGCGATCCATCAATCACTGGTCGAAACCTACGAGGTTGCCGGCTATCGACTCGTCGAAGTGCCGCCAGGAAGCATTCAAGAGCGTGTCGACTTTATGTTGAATTATCTCCGTGACCACTGAGGCGCTTCATCAACTTCTAAAGGAGGTCTGGGGCTATTCCTCTTTCCGGCCCGGCCAAGAAGAGATTGTCACCCACTGCGCCCTGGGAAAGGATGGCATTGCCCTGCTCCCGACTGGTGGAGGCAAGTCCCTCTGCTACCAGGTTCCAGGCTTGGCGAGAGAAGCGTGCACGCTGGTGATTTCCCCGCTCATTTCCCTGATGGAGGACCAAGTAGCGGACCTTCAAGCTCGTGGCATCCCCGCCCTGTCTTTGGCGGGAGACATCGATGCGAAAGCCTGGGACCAAGTCATGGATCGAGCCATTGCTGGCGATTATGCCTTCTTGTATTTGTCGCCCGAACGAGCCCTATCATCCCGATTTATGGCCCGCCTCCCCTATTTACCTCTAGGGCTCCTCGCAGTAGATGAGGCGCATTGTATCAGCCAATGGGGACATGATTTTCGTCCGAGCTATACTTCGCTTGGTCGCCTTCGGGCCAAACTCCGCCATATCCCCTGTCTCGCTGTGACCGCCTCCGCGACGCCCGAGGTGCTGGCGGATGTGCAAACCCTGCTCGACCTTTCGGAAGCACCTGTTTTTCGGCAGTCCTTCGCGCGACCCAATATTCAGATACGCGTTCACGTCACGTCCCAGCGGGAACACACACTCCTTCAATGGTTGCGGCCAAACGATGGAAAGCAAATCGTGTACACCCGTAGCCGCAGTCAAACAGTTCAGTGGGCCAAACGCCTCAAAGAGCAAGGCATCGCTGCGGGCGCATACCATGCCGGGATGTCGGCCGACGAGCGCTCTGCCCATCAAACGGCGTGGATGGGGGAAGGCCTGAGTACCATGGTGGCCACCAATGCGTTTGGGATGGGCATTGACCAAGCCCATGTGCGTCAAGTGTTCCACCTCGATATTCCGGATTCCCCCGAATCCTATCACCAAGAAATCGGTCGTGCCGGCCGCGACGGGGCGCCTGCGGAAGCCCATTTTCTATTGGATAGCCGAGTGCAGAGCACATTTGAAAAGCGACTCAGGGAGGAATCCCTCACCTGGGAAGACCTGTCTCGGGTCTACAATCGCCTCGGAAGCCTTGGGCAAATTGCCGTAGGAGACGGGCTGGATGTGCAGCAAACCATGGATTTGGACGAACTGGCCCAACGCTTGGATATACCGCGTAGATGGATCGCTTTGGCCTTAGAAACCATGGAGCGCGAAGGGCTATTTCGGCTCCACGACGGGTGGAATGCCCAAGCAAAAATTCAATTATTGATGCATGGCGAAGCACTCGTCCGCGCCGCGGAGAGCCTTCCAGGGCACGCCCACGTAGCCTATGCCGTGGCGCGAATGGATCCAGGCTCTCGGGCGGAGTTCAGCCCGTTCTCGCCGAAAGCCTTAGCACAACGGGTGGACTGTTCGATTCCCGCCTTGTACGCCAGCCTTTATGCGCTTGACCGGGCCGGAATCTTGCGTTGGGAACACCCCGAGGGCAAAACCCTAATCACGTGGCTCCATGCCCGTGAAGCGGAGGGCCATCTACCCATTTCACGCAAAAAGATGCACGCACTTCGAACCGCTAAGGGCCACCGTGCGCAGGCGATGTTGGACTTGCTTCATGGGGACGGATGCCGCATGCAACGCCTACTCTCATACTTTGGAGAACGTCAGACCTCTCCTTGTGGGCAATGTGATCGCTGTACCCAAAGCCAAACACGTGGGCCTCTGGCGCTGCAAGCCCATATCTTTGCCTTGCTGGAGACGGAGCCGGCAACGGCACAAAGCCTCAAGTCCAGCCTTCCCGATAGTCCGCGTGACATTGAAGCCGCCCTACGCGAAGGAATTCACCGAAATTTGTGGGAGCGAACCCCAATTGGAACCTATCAACTCCTATGAAAAAGGCCCGTATCGTTTTTTTTGGCACACCCGAGTTTGCATCAACCGCATTATTGGCTCTAGCTGCGGATGCGCGCACGGATGTGGCCGCCGTGGTCACGGCCCCGGACAAGCCTTCGGGCCGCGGGCTGCAGGTAAAGGCATCCCATGTTGGCCAAACGGCCCAAGATCTGGGAATTCCCGTCTTGAAGCCCGAAAAACTCCGCGATTCGGGCTTTTTAGCGGACTTGGCGCAGTACGACGCGGACTTGTTCGTCGTCGTCGCTTTTCGCATGCTTCCCGAGGCTATTTGGGCCATGCCCCCCAAGGGCACGTTCAATGTCCATGCCTCCCTTCTACCCGATTATCGGGGTGCAGCCCCTATTCAGTGGTCCATCGCCAATGGCGATACCGTCACCGGAGTCACCACCTTCTTGCTCAATGACCGAATTGATGAGGGGGAAATTCTTCGGCAAGAAAAGCTTGAAATAGGCCCGAACGAAGCATTGGCCTCCGTTTACGAACGCTTGATGCATGCTGGTGCAGCGCTCGCTGTGGAGACAATTCACGGTTTAATGGAGGGAAAATGGGTGAGTCAACCTCAAATTCCGGGACCTCAGGCACGTTTGGCCCCAAAAATTTATCCACCATTTGGGCATCTTGAGTTGTTGAAAACTCTCCCCTCCATCCATCACCGAATCCGTGCGTGCGATCCCTTTCCTGGCGCCAGTTTTCACATGGAAGAGGCTGGAAAGGAGCGAATAAAGCTATTTCAGTCAGAAATGATTAACGACTGTATTTCAACTGATTACAATCATTCAATTGAATTGATTATTTCAGACGAAGGGATGCAGTTGACTCAAGGTGAAGGAGTTCTGCAGATTCATGAAATACAATGGCCGGGGAAACGAAAAATGGACACCAAGGCCTTTTTACGCGGATTTCGACTTCGCGGAAAATTTGCCTTGAATCGTTAAAAAGTCCGGCCAACCCTTGTGTGTAGGGTGTATTCGTTTATATTTGTTAGTGACCAAAACATATTTTTAATCTTTAAAAACGAAAAGCATGAACAAGGCACAACTCATCGATGCCATTGCTGCAGACGCAGGAATCTCCAAGGCACAAGCAAAGTCTGCATTGGATTCTTTCACGAATAACGTAGGCAGCGCATTGGCCTCTGGTGACAAAGTTTCTCTCGTCGGCTTCGGTACGTTCAGCGTATCAGTGCGTGGCGCACGTGAAGGCCGCAACCCACAGACGGGTGCTACCATCAAAATTGCTGCTAAGAAAGTTGCGAAGTTTAAGGCTGGCGCTGAAATGAGCGCAAAGCTCTAAACCCAAAGCCACCTAAACGCAAAAGCCGCCCTCGGGCGGCTTTTTTTATGGATTAAGGCATGGGGCCCTATGCCTTTGCATAGATGCGTTCAATAATGTCCACCACCTTCAGCCCCTCCAGCGCATTGGTCGTGATGGGGCCCTCGCCGCGCAGCACATTCATGACATTTTCATAGACATAGATGTGGTTGGCGGCGGATCCTTTGTAGGGGCCGTAATTGTTGGGCGGATTGCTGGGCGCGAGCGCCGGCATGGCATACCCCTCGATATGGCAATGGGCCACTTCATTCATGTATTGCCCTGCAACCTTGACCGAACCCTTCTCGCCAATAATGGTCATGCTGGACTCCAGGTTTGCGTCCCAAACCGATGTCGAATAATTCAAGGACCCCACCCCACCTTGTACAAGGTCGAACTGAACCATGCCCGAATCTTCAAATTGAATGCTATGGGCATGATTGAAATTATTGAGCTTCACCGCGGTAGGGGTAATATCTCCGAACAGCCAATACAGTATATCAATGAAGTGACTAAACTGCGTGAACAGAGTGCCTCCATCCAAGTCTTTGGTGCCATGCCACCCTCCCGAATGGTAGTAGCGGTCATCGCGGTTCCAAAAACAATCCACATGCACTTGATAGATTTCGCCTAAGAGGCCCCGGTCTACCACTTCCTTCAGCCATTCCGAAGGAGGAGAATACCGGTTTTGCATCACGCCAAATACATATTTTCCCTTTTGGAGCGCCGCGTGAAGCACTTTTTCTGCGTCGCGGCGGGTCAAGGCCATGGGTTTTTCAATGATGGGGTGTGCCCCCGCCGCAATGACCTGAAGGGCATGTTGCGCGTGAAAGCCATTGGGTGTCGCGATGGCAACCACGTCCAATTGGGGATGGGCCGCCAGCATTGCCTCGGCCGAAGTGTAATAAGGCACCTCCACAGAAATCCCGAGTTCCCCCACAGGAAGGACATCGCAGACGGCTGCCAAGGTGGCGCCGGGGAGGTTTTTGATCATTTCAATATGGCGCAAACCAATGCGGCCACATCCGATCACGGCAAAGGAAATGGGGTGTGTCATCCGGGTCAAGGTTGAAGTCGTTGTACGTGCCACGCAGCATCCTGCTTGGTAAAGACGAGGCGATCATGCATTCGGCTAGGCCGTCCCTGCCAAAATTCGATCCGCTGAATTTCAAGCGCATACCCTCCCCAGCCTTCCGGACGCTGCAATGCGGCATCTGGAGTAGCCTGCAAGGCCTGGAATTGGCCATCTAAGGCCGCTCGCGATTCAATGGGGGCCGATTGGTCCGAGGCGATGGCGCCACGCCGGCTTTCCGCAGGACGAGAATTAAAATACTGGGTACTCCAAGCCGAATCCACTCGCGAAACAGGGCCAAATACCCGCACTTGACGCTCTTGACTTGGCCAAAAGAACAGCGCATGGGCGAAGGGATTGGCCGCCAAATCACGCCCTTTCTTCGAGGTGTAATGCGTAAAAAACTGCATACGGCCCTGCTCGAGGGCTTTGAGAAGTACAATGCGCGCATCAGGGTGACCGTCCGAAGACACGGTGCTC
>Ga0129336_10001373_pt1 | contig 14731 bp, 18 predicted proteins | sample CPB6_02_DNA_FD_96878 | JGI IMG/M metagenome (GOLD analysis project Ga0129336, IMG submission 96878) | Freshwater to marine salinity gradient microbial communities from Chesapeake Bay, USA - CPBay_Sum_0.6_0.2_DNA | ecosystem: Environmental > Aquatic > Marine > Coastal | place: USA: Chesapeake...
AGCGCCTCGCCATCGAAGCGGACGATCTGCTCGACCGACAGGACGTAGCGCGGCTTGCTCTCGTAGCCCTTGCTGCCCTCGAATCCCTTGCTGTAGTGAATGCCCTTCACTTCCCACAGGTAGCCCTGCGAGTAGACCGCCTCGCCTACGACCACGTCATCGATCCGCTTGACTTGCTTCATGCTGTTTGCTCCTTGGTTGTGGTTGGTTAAAGCAGGGATAGATTAACGGCGGGCAAAGTTGTTGTGTGATGGTATTTTCCAATCGCCGCGCCGGAAACCGATTGAAACCAGCAATCGCCGTGGCGTTTCCCCTCTGAAGGTGCCAGCAGCCGGTAGCGGTTTGGTCGGCATCCGACGAGCGGCGAATTTCGATTCAATTTCTGCACGTCCCGCCGGAAACCCTCGACCCCGACCTCCCCGTGTTCACTTAAAGGGTTCAAGGGTTCAAGGGTTCGAGTTACGAAGAGGGCGTGTCAGAAAAGTGGGGGGGGTTTCTGACAGCCGCCGCGCAACCCGGTGATCCCAGCCATGCCCGGGATTGGCACGATCGCTCCCAGACTGGGCATGACGCCCCGCCGGAAACCCCGGACCCCAACCCCGCCGCCGTATGCCTCCACAGGGAGAGAGACAGCCCCAAGGGAAGCCAAGCCAACAGGGCAGCAGACAGGGAGAGCAGCGAGCCGCAGCAGGGCAGCAGCCACCGCAACAGCGAAGGGGGGAGGAACGCCCAAGTGATTGATTTTCCGGTCCACCCCTCGAGCGAGTCCTCGAGAACCTCGAGATTCCCCGGCGATGCCCCTAGCAGCCCACAGAACGGCGCAGGATCGACGCGCCGGGACGGCTGGCACCCACCCCCCTCACCCCGCCTCGAGCGCCGCCAGCAGGGCATCGGCACCCGGCACGTCACACCAGCGACACAGCCCCCTGCTAACCCGTTGATGCGGTAGGGGAGACCTGCGGATTGATGATCCGCTGACCGGGCTGGACCCCTCGATGGGGGGGGTGGAGCCGCCGAGCCGGTCGAAGGAGGCGGGCGGGTGGGTGGGCAGCCCCCGGGCGAAACCATGCCGCCCCCACCCCCGGGCGCATGAGCCTCTCTGTATATCCCCCCCACAAACACGTCCCCTCAAGAACCCATCAAGTCCTTGATGCCCCCTTGACCGGACCATTTGGCTTGACCCCGGGGGGGCTATTGGGACTCCGGGCGGGAATTTTCTGGATTCTGGTGATTTAACTGGCTTCGTCACCGTTTTTGCCGGACCCGGAAACTTGCGGAAACTGGCACTTCTTCTGGGCTATTGCAGAAAGTTGCGATTTGTTCTAGACATCCGGGCGGATCAGGTTGTATATAGCAGCCATAGTCTGGGGTGACTGCGCCCCGATAGTTGAATTTGAAAACGCCGGGGGAAGCCTCCCGGCTTTTTTTTATCCGTCTTCCGGCGGCGCTCCTACGATCCCCCCGTGCGCTCCTCCAGTTCACGGTCCCCCTCCTCGTGGGAGTTGCCGCCCCCTTATTAGGTATGAACAAAAAAGAGCAGAACGATTACGCCGAGAAACGGCGACAACTGAACGCGGAGGCTGCGCGGGAGCGGATCAAGACTGATGCTCTGTTGGACGTTCTTCAGAACTACGCCTTGGAGATCGGGCAGGAGTACGAGTACCGGGATAAGGCTGGGAAGAAGAGGAAGACCAACAACATCCCGAAGATGAACAACACGAAGTTGAAGGCGATCGAGATCTTGTTGGACAAGTCGGTTCCGAACCTCGCGGCGGTAAAGCATGACGTGGAGGTGTCGAATATGACGTTCGTGATCAACACGGACTACGCGAAGGAGTAAGGGGTGGGGGACGGGGGGAACCGGGAGAATCGAATTGAGTACAAGCCTCCGGGCGAGCAGGCTTCTCGATTCCACAAGAGTACGGCGTTTGTAAAGGGGCTGATGGGACCGGTCGGTTCCGGCAAGTCATCGACCTGCGTGATGGAGATCGTCTCGCAGGCTTTGAAGCAGAAGCCGTTCAACGGGGTGCGGGAGTCTAGGTGGGCGGTAATTCGTAACACCTACCCCGAACTCAAGTCCACGACGATCAAGACGTGGCAGAACTGGGTGCCGGAGGAGTTGTGTCCCATCAAGTGGGACGCTCCAATCACCGCCCGGTTCAAGGTAAAGGATGTCGGAGACGGCACCAGTCTGGACCTCGAGGTCATCTTTCTTGCGCTGGACAAGGCGCAGGAGACTGGCAAGTTGCGGTCCTTGGAGTTGACGGGCGCGTGGATCAACGAATGCTCGGAGGTCCCCAAGGAAATCTTCGACATGGTCACCCAGCGGGTTGGGCGCTTCCCGCCCAAGACCAAGGGTGGTCCTAGTTACCCTTGCATCCTGCTGGACACAAACCCGCCGGACGACGAACACTGGTACTACAAGTTCGCGGAGGAGCAGACCCCGGAGGGCTGGGAGTTCTACCGCCAAGCCGGTGGACTATACAAAGAAGGCGGAGAGTACAAGCCGCACCCCGACGCCGAGAACATATCTAACCTCACTGGGGGCTACGAGTACTACCTCCGCCAACTAGGCGGGAAGACGGACGATTGGGTATCCGTCTTCTTGATGGGCGACTACGGGACGACGGCGGATGGAAAGCCGGTCTACCCGGAGTACAACGATCGGGTCCATACGGCAGAGACGGAGTTAAAGCCGATCCTTGGTCTGCCGATCATTCTGGGCTGGGACTTCGGGCTGACGCCCGCAGTCGCCATCTGCCAGATGACGCCCCGTGGTCAGTTCATCGTTCTTGAGGAGTTGGTTGCCGAGGACATGGGCATTCGGCAGTTTGCGACCGATGTCGTGAAGCCGGTGCTGGTGAACAAGTACGCGAAGCACAAGTTGGAGAGTTGCGGCGACCCGGCAGGTATGAACCGGGCGCAGACGGACGAGCGGACCTGTTTTCAGGAACTGCTCGAGTCTGGGATACCGACCTCGCCCGCCAACACCAACGACTTCATTCCACGCAGGGAATCTGTTGCGTTCTTCCTCAACCGCATGGCGGCTGGGGAGCCGGGGTTCTTGTTGGACCCTCGCTGCAAGACTTTACGCAAGGGATTCATCGGCGGGTACAGATACGAGCGGCTAAAAGTCTCCGGTGAGATCTACAAGGAGCGTCCTGTCAAGGATCGGTTCAGCCACATCCATGACGCTTTGCAGTATGCGTGTCTTAGTGTGAGAACAACGGCAGCGCCTGTGAGGGCTAGGGCGCTGAAGAAAACTTCTAGCAAGGGGTGGACGTAGTGAAAGTAGTCAGAGCCGTACCGCCAGTCGAGATCAATGTCTCGGCAGAGCAACCGGGGATAGAGAACGCCCGGTTTGGTTCCGCCATTTCTGGACACATTACCGACTGTTGGAATCGCGCCAAGTTCGCGAAGACGGAACTGACTGAGCGCCTGCTGAAGTGCGAGCGCCAACGGCGCGGGGTGTACGACCCCGATCGTGCGTTGGAGATTGCCAAGACTGGCGGCTCCGATATTTACATGATGCTCACCGACATCAAGTGTCGGGCGGCAGAGTCGTGGATTCGTGATGTCCTGATGGGCATGAAGGATCGCCCGTTCGATCTCGAGCCGTCTGAGCAGCCTTCGCTCCCGCCGGAAGTGAAGATGGACATTATCGCGATGGTCCAAGCCGAGGCGCAGGAGTTTTTGGCGATGGGGGCGAAACTCCACCCAGAGACTTTCTCCATGCGGATGTCCGAGGTCCACGACCAGATCCTTCTCCAGATCAAGGAGGAGGCGAAGGAACGCGCTCGCCGGATGGGCGACGTAATAGAAGACCAGTTGAACAAGGGAGACTGGGACACCGCCTTCCGCGACTTCATTACCGACTTCGTCACCTACCCCACAGCGATCCTCAAGGGTCCGACGGTGCGAAAGAAGAAGCGCCTCCAGTGGGGACCGGAGTACGTCCCGATGGTGGTCTCCGACTTCACCCGCGAGGTGGAGCGTGTATCTCCCCATGACATTTACCCGGCACCGAACGCCAGCGGGGTGGACGACAATTACCTCATCCAGCGCCACCGGGTGAACCGCGAGACCCTGCGATCATTCATGGGCGTCCCCGGGTACTCCGACCAAGAGATCACCAACGCGCTCGACACCTACGGTCGCGGCGGTCTCAAGTCGTGGGTGCAGGGCGACGAGCAGCGCGACGACCTCGAGGGAAAGCCGCACGCCGAGATCGAGCAGGGCAACCTCATCGAGGCGATCGAGTTCTGGGGTCCGGCGTCCGGGCAGATGCTGATCGAGTGGGGGATCGACGACAAGTCCATCGACCCGTATGAAGAGTACGAGATCAACGCATGGATGGTCGGCAACTATGTGATCAAGTGCGTGATCAACCCCGATCCTCTCGGTCGCCGTCCCTACGAGATCACCTCATGGGAACACATCCCCGGCTCGTTCTGGGGTACGGCACTGCCGGAGATCATGCGCGACGTGCAGGTTCTCTGTAACGCCGCTGCCCGCGCTCTTGCCAACAACATGGGCATTGCCTCTGGTCCGCAGGTAGAGGTTGCCGTTGACCGTCTGGCGGAGGGCGAAGACCTCACGCAGATGTACCCGTGGAAGATCTGGCAGACCACGACCGATCGCACTGGCGGCGGTCAGGCGGGTATCCGCTTCTTCGTGCCGGATATGAAAGCGTCGGAACTTATGGGCGTTTACCAACAGTTTGCTCGGCAGGCGGACGAGGTGACCGGCATCCCAAATTATGTATATGGATCTACGTCCGTGTCTGGCGCTGGGCGTACAGCCTCCGGTCTGTCCATGCTTATGGACAACGCCGCGAAGGGGATCAAGCAAGCGATCTCCAACATTGACAAGGTTGTGGCTGGAGTGGTCCACCGCTTCTACGTCCACAACATGATGTACAACCCCGACCCTTTCATCAAGGGTGACTTCACGATCGTCGCCAAGGGCGCGATGGGTCTGCTTGCCAAGGAGCAGTTGCAGGTTCGACGCAACGAGTTCCTTGCTGCTACATCAAACCCGGTCGATCTACAGATCATCGGTCCCGAGGGTCGCGCCTACCTGCTGCGTGAGGTTGCCAAGACTCTCCAGATGGACACGGATAAGTTGGTGCCGTCCACTGAGGCGCTCAAGCACCAGACCGAAACGGCGCAGATGCAACAGGCGCTGATGCAGATGCAGCAAATGCAGCAGCCGCAACAAGCGCCGCAGACGTTGGACGCGGCAGGGAACCCGGCTGGCGGTGCTGACCTTCAGCCTCAAGTCCAACCACCGATGGAAGGAGTGTGATCAGTGAAGGGTAAGACGATGAAACCCCCGTTTGCAAAGGGGAAGATGCCGCAAGGGTTCAAGAACGGTGGTGCGGTTTTCAAGCCGTGTCCGGGTTGCCCCGCTCCTGCCAAGTGCAAGGCGGCTGGCAAGTGCATGAAGAAGAAATAGGAGAGAGAAATGAAAGGCAAGATGATGAAGCCCGCCTTCGCCAAGAAGGGTTACATGGACGGCGGCATGGTTGGCAAGTCCGCGATGCAGGACGCAGCCGCTTCTCGCGGCGCTGGTCGCAATCGCGGCATGGTTATGAAGATGGCTGACGGCGGCTACGTCTGCGGTCACGCCGGGAAGTTGAACGGCAAGAACATGAAGAAGGGCAGCAAGTAATGTTGAAGCGTCCAGACCAGAAGGTTCTGAACGCCCTTGCTGCACTCGAAAGCAATTCGCATTTCGAGGATGTGCGGAAGTGGATGGAAGAGTCCTTGCAAGACCTGTATGTGCAGACGACCGAGACCAAGGACGAGACCCTGTCTCGCTGGTCCGCTGGCGCTGCTCAGGCTGTTAAGGAGTTCGTCCGCTATTCAGAGGAAGCCCGCAGCATCCTTCAGAAGTTTCGGTAACCCAGTTACCGAGCGGTCGTAGACCGCAAGCGCACCGGGGCGCACAACCCGGAACCCGAGAACACCGAATCACAATCGTGTCGCGAATACCGCGAGGCTCCGACACGCCAGTTGAGCGGCTCACGGAAAGGAACCCATGTCTATTGAATTGCCAAAGAAGGTAAGAGAAGCCGAGGAGAAAGCCGAGGCTCTTTACAAGCAAGTCTACGAAGCACCTTCAGAGGCTCCAAAGGAGCCTGCGCCGGAAGAGCCGCGTGCTGAAACCACCGAGCCTCCCGCGCAAGAGGAAACCCCCGAGCCTGTCGGCTCCCCCGAACCAGAGTCGCCTAAAGAAGAAGAACAACCGGCTGACGAGGAGACGTGGGAACACCGCTTCAAGGTTCTTACCGGGAAGTACTCCGCTGAAGTCCCGCGCCTAGCCGCTGACAACCGTGAGTTGAAGAACCAACTCAAGTTCCTCGAGAAGCAACTCGAAGATCTCAAGTCAGGCAAGGCGACCGAGAAGCAGTCGTATGTCAAGCCGGAAGAAGTGGAAGAGTTCGGCGAGCCGCTGATCGATCTAATCCGTCGCGCCGCTCGAGAAGAGGTTGCCGCCAAGGAGGCGGAGATCGATGCCCTCAAGGCAAAGATCGATGCGTTCGACAGCCGAACCTCTAAGGTCGTTGAAGTTGATTTCTTCGAGCAGTTGGGGAAGGACGTTCCCGACTGGGTTGCAATCAACGACGACAAGAACTTCCACAAGTGGCTGGACGGGTACGACGAACTGACCGGTGTGCGCCGCCAAGAGATGTTGTCACAGGCGGAACAGGATCGGGATGCTCGACGGGTTGCGAACTTCTTCAAGGCGTTCAAGAAGGCTGGGCAGTCGTGGGCGGCGAATGCGTCCCGAAAACTGGAATCCCAAGTGGTCCCCGAGTCGAATCAGGCAGTCAAGCCCCAACCGGGCAAGAAGATCTGGACGACGCAGGAGATCGCGAAGTTCTACGCTTCAGTGCGTAGCGGGAATATCAGTGACAAGGATGCAGTCGCCATCGAAGCAGAAATCCACGCGGCTCAACTCGAAGGACGTATCCGCTAACGGAAGTCCTCGGTGAGCCGCCTATCGAAAGGTGACTCATCATGGCATTCCCAGTTGATGGTGCTTATACCGGTTACTCGACCGGCTCGAAGTTCATCCCCGAAATCTGGTCGGGGAAGTTGCAAGTCAAGTTCTACAAGTCCACGGTCTTCGGCGAGATCGCCAACACCGACTGGCAGGGCGAGATCAAGTCGATGGGCGACAAGGTGCATATCCGCACCGTGCCGAACATCACGATCCGCAACTACTCGTCGGGCGCGAACCTCACGAAGGAAGTGCCGACCAGCACCCCGCTCGAACTCCTGATCGACAAGGGCAAGTACTTCGCCGTTGTCGTGGACGACGTGCAGGAAGTGCAAGCGGACGTGAAGTTGATGGACATCTTCACGAACGACGCCGCCGAGCAGATGAAGATCGCGATCGACAGCGACATCCTCGGCAACGTCTTCGCTGACGCTGCCGCCGCCAACAAGGGCGCGGCTGCTGGTGCGCTCTCCGCCGACATCAACCTCGGCGCGACCGGCGCTCCCCGCGCTGTGTCCTCGTCCACCGTTCTCGACTCGATCCTTGACTGCGGTCAGGTTCTCGACGAGCAGAACGTGCCGGAGACGGGTCGCTTCATCGTGATCCCGGCGTGGATGGCGGCGATGCTGAAGAAGTCCGACCTCAAGCAAGCCTACCTCACGGGCGACGACGTGTCCCCGCTGCGGAACGGCAAACTCGGCATGATCGACCGCTTCACGGTCTATGTGTCGAACAACCTTGCTTCGGTCACCGACCTTGGCTCCGACTCCTCGTCGGGCGGCACGGGCGGCGCGGCTGACCGCAAGTCGTTCCACGTTCTCGCTGGCACGAAGGACGCTATCACCTTCGCGTCCCAGATGAGCAACGTCGAGACGCTCCGCAGCGAATCGACCTTTGGCAACATCGTTCGCGGTCTGAACGTGTACGGCTACAAGGTTGTGAAGCCCGAGGCTCTCGTGGACCTCTACGCCTACAAGGCGTAAACAAGATGGGGGTGCTTAGGCACCCCCTCTTTCTTAATCTGTTCTGGGGGAGATATGGGATACACGAAACCGGCTCTTCGGGAGCGTATTAAGAAAGAGGTAATGGCTGGCAGCAAGGGCGGCGATCCGGGCGAGTGGTCTGCCCGCAAGGCGCAACTGGTTGCCCAGAAGTACGAGAAGGCTGGTGGCGGCTACTCAGGCAGCAAGTCCTCCTCGCAGAAGTCTCTGAGCAAGTGGACCGACCAGAAGTGGCGGACCTCTGACGGAACCCCATCCGAGGGCAAGAAGCGGTACTTGCCGGATGCTGCGTGGAAAGCGATGTCTGCCGCAGAAAAGGCGGCAACCAACAAGGCGAAGGCTGCTGGCAACGCCAAGGGCAAGCAGTTCGTTTCACAGCCGAAGGCGATCGCGGAGAAGGCTGCACGGTTCAGGAAGTAGCGATGCGCCTGTTGAGGAAGAAGGGAACAGGCGAGATCTTCGTATGGACCGAGTCGCTCTCGCAAAGAGCGGACATGGAGGAGTACCTCGAACGAGCCATACGAATCGGTCCCAGCCAGACGTATCCGAGTGAACCTGTCAGGACAAAGACCATCGAGTTCTACTCCTCCGCAGGGGGGATAGGAGATGCGGTCTGTGCGCTGTACGTCGCTTGTGGTCTGGCGAACGCGGGGTTCAAGGTTTTGTTCCACGCCAAGCACAGGGAGTGGTTGAAGGTCGAACACCCCGGCGTGCAGATCCTGCCGGACGAGAAGTGCTTCGACATCAACGACGACTACGACGGGCAACTCGCAGCCGCCTACCGTGGCGAGATAACGTCGCGGCTTGATTGGTATCTGCGGAATCTGTCGCGGCAATTCTATATTGGCGACACGAAGCCAGCGAGACCGGAGAGGGTGGACAAACCGCCGAGACCGATCTCTGAGCCATACATCGTGCTGGCACCGATCTCTGCTGGTCGCCCTCGGGTCTATCCGATGCCGCACTGGCGACGGATTGCGAAGTTGCTATCGCCCAAGTTCAAGGTGGTAGTGCTTGCTGGAGAAGATGGTAGACAGGCGATCGACGATGGCTTCTTCGGGTTGCCGGTAGAGAAGCAAATCGGTCTGCCGATTGATCACGCGCTGCGTTACTACGCTAATGCAGATTGCGTTGTTGCAAACGACAGCGGACCCGCCCACATCGCTGGGCTGTACGGAGTGCCGTGTGTAGCGGTTGTATCTCAGGCGAGACCGGACTTTCTGTTCGAGTGTTCGCCGACCGTAGTTGGGCTGGTGGCTCAAGCAAGTTGCACCGGCTGCTATTGGCAGAGGGCAGGGGGCTGGGATCGCGTGTGTGAGATGGGATGTTCCGCTCTCTACACAATCAAACCAGAGGAGGTGTGCCATGAAGTTGAAAGAGCCATTGCGATATTTGCGACAGATCGGAACGGACCATGTCTACATCTGGACGGAGAGCCTCGCAAGCCGCCCGGACATGGTCGAGGTTGAGCCAAAGCAAAACCAGAAGCCCGAACCGAAACCAGAGCCGACCCCGGAGCCGACCCCGGAAGTCAAGTCTGAACCCGCGCCGTTCAAGATAGAGAAGGCGAAGAGAGCGAATGCTGGCTAGTGACATCATCGATCGCGCCCGGTTGGTCCTGAACGACACGGACAACACCAGTTACCGCTGGGCGGATTCTGAGTTCTTCAAGTGGATCAACGATGGTCAACGCGCCATCACTCTAGTCCGCCCTGATGCGTCTGTTTCCGTTGAGACCATGACGTGTGCCGCCGGGACGAAGCAGTCTCTCCCGGCTGGGGCGATCCGGTTGCTTGACATCACTCGCAACATCAATGCCGACAACACTGTCGGGCGTGCCGTTAGGCTGGTGGATCGCGACATCCTCGACAGCCAGAACCCGGACTGGCACTCGGCGACAACGGAGCAGACGGTCAAGAACTTCGTCTACGACAACCGGGTGCCGACTGTCTTCTACGTCTACCCGCCCGCGAAGTCCACCTCAAAGTTGGAGATCGTCATCTCCAAGAACCCGACGGATGTGACGGTGGTTGGTAGCACGTTGGCTGTCGCGGACATCTATGCCGAGCCGCTGCTGAACTACGTTCTCTTCCGCGCCTACAACAAAGATGCGGAGTTCGCTGCGACCGGGCAGTTGGCGGTGTCGTACTTCCAAGCGTTCCAAGCGATGCTCGGGATCAAGACTTCCAAGGACGTTGGCTACTCGCCGGACCTTAACAGCAAGGGCGGGAACCCCAACCCCGCCGCTCTCCAGACTGGTGGCGTCTGATGGCTTCATACGATCTGTTCCTACCCTACGTTCTTCCAGACGCTCCCGGTTGCCCCGAGATCGCTGCGACCCAAGCCATTCGCTCCGCAGCCATTGACTTCTGCGAGCGCAGCCTGATCCTCCAGCGCGACCACGACCCGGTGACTGTCGTCAAGAACGTCATCGACTACGACTTCGACCCGCCCATTACGGGAACGCTGGTGACCAAGTTGATGCGGGCGTGGTTCGAGCGGGACGAACTGGAGGTCGTTGCGCCAGACATGGTCTCCGACCCGACCGTCTACAACGCCACCTTCTCAAACGCGAACCCGATGACGGGCAAGACCAAGCAGATCATCCAGAAGGATGAGCGCACATTCTCTGTCTTCCCGAAGCCGGACGCCACCTACGCGAACGTGTTGACCATGCGCGTGGCGCTGAAGCCGACCCGCACGTCCACGACTTGCGAGGATGTGTTGTTTGAAGACTATGCCGAGTTCATCGCGCATGGGGCGAAGGCACGCCTGTGCATGACTCCGGGCAAGTCGTACACCAATCCAGAAGTTGCTGCTCTTGGCAACGTCATGTTTATGCAGGGAATCAACCGCGCTCTGCAACGTGCGGTGCGCGGGCATACCCGCTCCAGTCTTTCGGTCCGTATGCGACCGCTTTAACCCAAGGGGGAAACCATGCAAGTCGAACTCAACGAACAAGAAGTCCAATGGCTCATCGGCGCGTGCGACCTTGTCGTGCGCCAGCAAGGAATCAACTCTGCCGGGGCGGCGCTTACCGTTGCCAGCAAGTTGCAAGCCGCGCTGCAACCGAAGCCGGAGACCCCGGAGGCTTAGTAGATGGCGTCGAAGATCAAGTTAGTTACCGGCGACAACCTTCCTTACGTTCGCCTCACGTTGACGGACCCAGTAACTGGGACGCCGATCAACCTGTCCAATTCGGACATTACTGTCCGGGTGTACTTCCGAGCCGCTGGTAGCGAAACGGTTCTCTCGACCATCGTTTGCGAGAAGGTGGATGGAGGTACGACGGGGATAGTGCGGTTTAACTTCCCCAACAACACCCTCAACGTCGATCCCGGTCTTTACGAAGGCGAGGTCGAGATTGACTTTGACGGGCAAACGCAAACGATCTACGACGTTCTGAAGTTCGTCATCCGCGAGCAATTCGCTTAACTAAGGAGATACACAAATGTCTGCAATGTCGAATTATCTGGAAAACGCTCTTGTTGACCAACTGTTCCGTGGGCAGTCCGCTCCCACCACCTCGACCCTGTACGTTGGTCTGTTCACCTCCGCTCCCAGCGATGCTGGCGGCGGCACGGAAGTCTCGGGCGGCAACTACTCCCGCGTTTCCGTTGCCTCGTCCCTCGCGAACTGGGCTGGTACGCAGTCGGCTGGATCGACTGTGGCATCGTCCGGCACGGGCGGTCAGACCTCGAACAACGGCGCGATCACCTTCCCGACCCCGTCTGCTGGTTGGGGGCTGGTGACTCACTTTGGAATCTTCGATAACGCCTCTGGCGGGAACCTTCTGTTTCATGGCGCTCTGACGATCCAGAAGACGATCAACGAGGCTGACACCGTTACGTTCCCGGCTGCGTCCCTGTCGATCACCTTCGCCTAATAGAAGGTCAAGCGGATGCTTTTCAACTCTTCTGCCCTCAATACCGTTGTAATCAACGGCTCTGAGTCATCTGGGCAAACGCAGGAGATTGAGGCATCCGCGTCTGTATCAGCCGTCACTTCTGCGGCGCTTTCAGTAACGCATGATTTGGCGGCTGCTGTTTCTGGCGCTGCGGCTGTTGTGGCGGTTGCCAATCTAACAAAGGTATCTGCCGCTTCCGCTAACGCATCGATCGGTACGATTGCGTACATACTGCTCGGCATACCAATCGCCGGAGATATTGCTGCATCGGCAACCGCATCTGCTGCGGCTGATGTTGTCAAAGAGTTTGCTGGCGCAGGCAGCGGAAGCGCGAGTACCTCTTCCGCTCTTGATGTAACTGCAAATCTAGATGGCGCTGGATCTTGCTCGGCGGCAGCGTCTTCATCTGCTGACAAGGTTGCTGTATTTGCGGCGTCCGCTTTTGCTTCTGCTTCGTCAAGCGCAAACGCGCTTGTGTTCTTTGCCATCTTTAGCAATGTGTCTTCTGATGCTTCCGCATCAGGGCAACTTGCTGTTGACAAGAACGTAGCGTGTAGCGAGGCGTGTCAAGCAACCGGAAGCGGATCTACAGCCGTTGACTATACGGTCAATGGCAGCGCATCTGCATCCGCAAGCGCGAGCGGAAGTTTGATAAACGTCGCGTCTCTTGCAGCAAGCATCTCTGCATCTGCGGATATTAGTGGCGAGTCCGCAAACTCTGCAAATCTGTCCGGCTCCTCTGAGATGTCTGGCACGTCGGCGGCAGCAACTGACGTTGTCAAGGTCTCGAATGCGTCCGCAAGCTCGATCGCCAACACCTACGGCATAGCCAGCCTCAACGTACCGCTCGCCGCTCTTGCTGTTGAAGTTGTTGTTCTGTCTTCAGGCGCTGCTGACATTTCCAAGAACGTGTCTGCCTCTGGCGCTGCATCTGCATCTACCAGCGGTCAGGCGTCTCTTGATGTGCTGATGGAGGCTGCTGCATCTGTTGCGGCAACAACAACCTCGTCGGCTGCGCTAGAAAAGGTCATTAGCGGAGTAAACGCGGTAGCCACAGCAGAAACAACTTCTGCCGCTGCCGTAACCAAAGTTGTAGACGGCAGCGCGGCTGGCGTTGTCACAACGACTAGCGCGGCAAGCGTTGACAAGATCTCTGCCGCATCTGTAGATGCTGTTGCATTGTCTAGCGCCAGTGCTTCCATTACCAAGGTAATTGGCTCGTTCTCTGGTGTGGCGGTTGCCACCACAGACGGCTCCGCAGGAATCTTTAAGAACGTCGTTGGCTTTGGCTCTGCCGTGGCAAGCACTACGGCAGTCATCGAACTCCGCAATATCTTGGCGGCGTCCGCAGCGGCTGTCGCTTCAGGCGCTGGCTCGGCGCACATCAGGAAGCGCCTTGATGGGGCGGGGGACGAGGTCACCACGGTATCCCCGGCGTTGAAGTTGCTGATCTGGGTGAACGGTCAGGCGCAGTCTTTTGCCCTGACCAACACCACGATTTACATCACCAAGAACGCGCAGGGCGCGTCTCTCGCGGTAGCCACGATTGTCAACTCGCGGCTTCGGAGGATTTACTTCCAAGAGAACATTGCCATCGCCGCAGAGGGCGAGAACGCATTGATCTCTGTTGATGCAGAAGACATCTCCGTCGAGGCGGAACTCGAAGACACCAACCTTGCGGTCGAGGTTGAACAGATAGCGGTGAACTACTAATGCCAGTCGTCTACACAAACAACGCATCCAGCACGCTCTCGGCGACTATTACCGATTCAGCCACGTCCCTATCGGTTGCTTTTGGTGATGGCGCAAAGTTCCCATCAATTTCTGGCGGTGATCATTTCTATATCACCGTGACCAGCGGTGCGAACATCGAGATCATGAAGGTCACCGCCAGGTCCACTGACACCTTCGCGGTTGTTCGTGGGCAGGACGGCACGCTGGCGCAGCCTTGGGCTTCTGGCGCAAAGGTTGAGTTGCGCCTTGTAAGAGCCTTGCTGGACGATATGTTCTCTGTTCCCAAGGCTCTCGGGAACACAACGCCAAACACTGGCGCTTTCACGACACTTTCCGCCACCGGTAACGTAACCCTTGGGGATGGATCTGGGGACACGCTTACCATCAACGGAACAGCCGTCACTGCGCCTAACAGCCTTAACTTTGACGCTGGCACGTTCTTCATTGATACCGTCAACGATCGCGTTGGGATCGGCACGGACGCTCCATACGCAGCCCTGACTGTTGTCAGCCAAGGCACCGGCAACGTCCGGGCTATCGTCGGGGAACACTACGACAACACGACCGCATTCAGCCAGTTCAAGGTGATCGGCTCGCGGGCGCGGGGGTCTAGGGGCAACCCTTCTGCCGTCCTTGCCGACGATACGCTCGCGTCCTTCAACGGGCGCGGCTACAAAGCCACCGGCTGGTCTGACACGGTAGGCGGGTTCTACGTCTACGCAGCAGAGAACTGGACAGACTCGGCTACCGGGACTTTCCTCGCCCTGCGTGGCGCTGCTGCTGGCGGGACGACCGTCAGCGAGTACGCTCGGTTCTCCTCTGCTGGCGCTCAAGTTACTGGCAACATCATTCAATATGGCGGAACCGCAAACAGTTATAGCGGAGTAGTGCTGCGGAATGGAACTAGCGGCACCTACACTCACGATGTTCGCATGATTTTGGACGCGACCAATAGCCCAAACTCTGGACTTATTGGCACAGCCACCAACATTGGTCTTCAAGTTATCACCAACAACGCCACTCGCGCGTATTTTGATACCTCCGGCAACGTCGGGATTGGGACGAGTTCTCCCAACAAACG